>Ga0182005_1000021_pt1 | contig 272185 bp, 259 predicted proteins | sample Sormic07211103_1_FD_123021 | JGI IMG/M metagenome (GOLD analysis project Ga0182005, IMG submission 123021) | Rhizosphere microbial communities from Sorghum bicolor, Mead, Nebraska, USA - 072115-103_1 MetaG | ecosystem: Host-associated > Plants > Roots > Rhizosphere | place: USA: Nebraska...
ATTATTTCTTGTGAACATTTGATATTTTAAGTTTTACAGCGATCCGAAGATCACTGCTGCACTTACATCAAATGCCCACACTTATCGACTGTTAATTGTTAAAGAACTGTATTCGGTTACTGCCTTCGCGCTATCGACAAAGCGTTGTGTTTGTCAGCTGCGAAGAAGGAAGAGTATGAAGCGTTTCGGCTAATTCGTCAACCTTCTTTTTCACCCTGCTTTACTCGGCATTTGCATGCGTCGTTCAGCGAGGGGGCGAATTATAGCCCTGCCCCACTCAGCCTGCAAGCGCTATTTTGCAGCTGAGCAAATATTGCTGTGTGATATCGTAGCGCCAACAATCCCCTGCCTCATCACCTTGACTCCCATGCCTATTCCACACATCGTCCCCACCGCCAATCCCGCACTGGCCAACGCCCTCGAACATGCCATCAATAGCAAGACCAAGCCGCTGGGCAGTCTCGGCATGCTGGAAACCCTGGCCCGCCAGATCGGCCTGATCCAGCAAAGCACGCAACTGGCATTGCACCAGCCGGCCATCATCGTTTTCGCGGCCGACCATGGCGTCGTTGCGGAAGGCATTTCCGCCTATCCTCAAAGCGTGACCTGGCAAATGGTGGAGAACTTCCTCGGCAACGGCGCCGCCATCAATGTCTTTGCCCGCCAGGCCGATTGCGCCCTCTATATAGTAGACGCCGGGGTGAACCACGATTTCGGCCCGCGCGACGGCTTGCTCGACCGCAAGCAAGGCCCCGGCACCCGCAATTTTGCCCAAGAACCCGCCATGAGCCGGGAACAATGCCTGGCCGCCATGCAGGCGGGCATGGACCTGGCCGCCACCTTGGACGGCAATGTGCTGGGCTTTGGCGAAATGGGCATCGGCAATACCACTGCCGCCGCCGCGTTAATGCACAAGCTGACGCAAACGCCGGTCGCCGACTGCGTGGGCGCCGGCACCGGCCTGTCCAAGGAAGGCATATTGCACAAACAGCAGGTGATCGAAGCGGCCGTCGCCCATCATGCGGCGATCCATGAGCCGCTCGACGTGCTGGCCACTTTTGGCGGTTTCGAGATCGCCATGATGGCCGGCGCCATGCTCAAGGCAGCCGAACGGCGCATGATTCTGCTGATCGACGGCTTCATCGTCAGCAGCGCCCTGCTGGTGGCGGCCCGTTTGCAGCCAGCCATCCTCGATTACTGCGTGTTTTCGCACTGCTCCGATGAAAACGGCCACCGCCAGCTGCTGGCCAATCTCGGAGCGCGTCCGCTGCTGCACCTCGATTTGCGCCTCGGTGAAGGCACGGGGTCGGCGCTGGCCTTGCCGCTGCTGCACGCGGCCGTCAACTTCATGCGCGAGATGGCCACCTTCGCCTCGGCCCAGGTCAGCGAAAAGTCCACGCCAGACTGAGACCATGGCCACCCCCGTTTCCGCCGCAGTCCACCAGTGCCGCCTGTTCTTCATCGCGCTGCAGTTCTTCACGCGCCTGCCGATACCGCGCTGGGTAGGTTTCGAGCCGGCCTGGCTGCAGCATGCTTCGCGCTACTTTCCGCTGGTCGGCGTGGTGGTGGCGGCGATTTGCGGCGCCGTGTATCTGCTGGCCAGCTGGCTCCTGCCTTCGGCCGTGGCCGTCCTGCTGGCCGTCGCCGCCGGCATCTACCTGACGGGCGCCTTCCATGAAGACGGTTTTGCCGACATGTGCGACGGCTTCGGCGGCGGCTTGACGCGCGAGCGGGTGCTGGAAATCATGAAGGATTCGCGCATCGGCGCGTATGGCGCCATCGGCATCGTCTGCCTGCTGGCCATCAAGTGCGCAGCGCTCGCTTCGCTGCCGCCTGCCACCATCGCGGCGACGCTGTTCATCGCCCATCCGCTCTCGCGCCTGGCCGCCGTCTCGCTGATCTGGCTCATGGACTACGCGCGCGATGAAGGCAAGGCCAAGCCGATGGCCCAGCAAATGACGACGGGGGAATTCATCATCGCCGCCGCCTGCGCCCTGCTGCCGGCCATCGCCTGCGGACTGCTGGGCATATTTGACTGGGCGGCGCTCGTCCTTGCCATCGTGGCGGCGGCAGCTGCCGCATTCTGGCTGGGCCGCAAATGCCAGCGCCGCCTGCAAGGCTACACGGGCGACTGCCTGGGCGCCGTGCAGCAACTGGCGGAAGTGGCGATTTACCTGGCCATCCTCTCCAGCTTCCAGCCGCCTACACACTTCTATTGACACCATGCGCCTGATCCTCGTTCGCCACCCCACGCCGCAGGTGACCAGCGGTACCTGCTATGGCCGCAGCGACGTGGCGGTGGCGCCGCATGAAATCGCGAGGGTGCGCGCCCATCTGCAAGCGACCTTGCCACCCGGTGTGCCGCTCTACGCCAGTCCGCTGCGCCGCTGCGCCAGCCTGGCGACGGCCCTGGCGCAGGATCTGCCCGCGAGCGAATTGCACTTTGATGCCCGGCTGGCCGAAATGGATTTCGGCACCTGGGAAATGCAGCCCTGGCACGCGATTGCGCGCGCGGACATCGATGCCTGGGCCGCGGACCTCGCCTGGTACCGCCCCGGCGGCGGCGAAAATGTGCTGGCGATGGCTGCCCGCGTCGATGCGTTTTTAGGCGATCTGTTGCGCGAACAACACGACACGGCTGTCATCATCTGCCATGCGGGCACCATCCGCTTGCTGTCGGCGCTGCAGGCGCAGCTGCCATTGGAGGAAACGGCCCTGCTGGCCGCCCATTCCGCCCACAAAATCGCCTATGGTGCGACGGTCGTCGTCGATTTCTGATATCGAATCGTCCAGCCAGCCATATCAGTCCACGCCCACTGCACGTATAATGACCGGGTTTTGGTGCCCGCGCTCATGTCCATGAGCGCAGTTAAACGGGAAACACGATGCCGCGCCCGCGGCGAACGTGTGCTGCCCCCGCAACGGTAAGCAAGTGTCGCCCCTGCCTATAGGAAGCGGACGACAAGCTATCTCTGACAACCACTGTGCTTGCAATCATCGAGCATGGGAAGGTGGGATAGCCGTACTTGCCAGCCCGGATACCGGCCAGGACAGGTGGAAGTGTGCGAACGGGGATGTTCGCGATCCGAATGGCCCATGGCCATCTTCGATCGTCATCTTCAGTTCCCACTTCTGTTCAATCTGGCCTACGGGGACGTCGGCTGGTTGCATATTACTAACTGAAAATTATCATGACCCATGCTGTTTCCCGCCACGCGGCGCTCACGTCGCTCGCGCTAGCCATTGCCGCGCCTGCCGCTTTCGCCCAATCTACGCCCGACACCTTCGATCCAGTGGTCGTCACCGCCAACCGCTACCCGCAGCACCTGAGCGAAGTACTGAGCGATACGCAGACCATCAGCTCGGAAGAAATCGCCCGTTCGGGCGCCGGCTCGCTGATCGACCTGCTGCAAAAGCAGCGCGGTATCGAAGTCACCCGCAATGGCGGCGCAGGCACCTCGGCCAGCGTGTTCATTCGCGGCGCGAACAGCAACCAGAATATCGTCCTGGTCGACGGCGTGCGCATCGGCTCGTCCACCCTTGGCACGGCCAACTGGAGCGCCCTGCCCCTGTCGAGCATCGACCACGTTGAAATCGTATACGGCCCGCTGAGCACCATGTATGGCGCCGATGCCATCGGCGGCGTGGTCCAGATCTTCACGAAAAAAGGCGATGGCGCCACGCGCTTCTCCGCTTTCGCCGGCTACGGCAGCAACAACACGCGCCAGGCGGAAGCCAGCGTCGCCGGTTCGACGGGCGGCGCAAACAGCTTCAGCTACGCGCTGGCGGCAGGCAAGGAAAAATCGGATGGCTTCTCCGCTTCCAGGCTGGGTGCTTCCTCGTTCACCTACAACCCGGACAAGGACGGCTACGACAAGGAAAGCGTCAGCGGCCAGTTCGGCTACCAGATGGCCAAGGGCCATGAAGTCGGCCTGGTGTTCCTGAACAGCGAACTGAAATCCCAATACGACGCCGGCCCAGGGTACGATGCGCGCAGCAACCAGAAGCTGCAAAACATCTCCGTCTTCACAAAAAATGAATTCATGCCCAACTGGACGAGCGAACTGCGCTACGCGGAAGCGCGCGACAAGTCGGGCGACGACAGTAGCGCCGCATCGTATGGCAAAAGCCAGATCGACACGAAGCAGACCGACATCACCTGGCAGAACGACATCCGTATTGGCCGCGACAACCTGCAATTGCTGGCCAGCTACCGCGATGAAGACGTCATGTCAAGCAGCACGCCGGAAGTGACGGGCGCACGCAATACCAAGTCCTACGCAGCGGCGTACAACATGGTACGCGGCGCGCATCTGTTCAATATCAGCGGCCGCCGCGACGACAACTCGGCATTCGGCTCGCACAACACGGGCAGCATCGCCTACGGCTACCGCATCAGCAATGCACTGCGCGCAAACGCCAGCTACGGCACCAGCTTCCGTGCACCGACCTTCAATGAGCTGTACTACCCGGGTTATGGCCTGGCATCGAACAAGCCGGAAACAGGCCGCAATGCAGAAATCGGCCTGCACTACAACGACGGCGTATCGCAAGCCAGCGCCAGCTACTACCATAACAAGGTCACCGACCTGCTGGTCAACACCACGCCTTGCCCCGATCCGCTGTTCAACGGCAGCTATGGCTGTGCTTACAACGTCAACAAGGCCGTGCTCGAAGGTGTGACCCTGGCGGCCAGCCGCAAGTTTGGCTCCTTCAATGTCAGCGGCAACATTGACCTGCAAGACCCGCGCGATGAAACCAAGGACAAGCAACTGGTACGCCGTGCCAAGCAGCACGCCAATGTCGCCGTTGACTACACGCTGGGCGCCCTGACCTCGGGCGCCGAATGGCAGCTGTCGGGCAAGCGCTACGACGATGCCGCCAACAAGAACGTCCTGGGCGGATATGGTCTGGTCAACCTGTATGCCACCTACCAGTTTGCTCCTGAGTGGTCGGTGCTGGCACGCTGGAACAACATCGCCAACAAGGACTACGAACTGGCCCGTTTCTATGCGACGCCAGGCTCGAAAGTCTTCGTCGGTGTACGCTACGGCATGAAATAAGCACGTCATCATGATGTAAGCTGCGGGCGATGGCGTCGTGCCATTGCCCGCAGATGCAGTCCTGCAGTTCCCGTTTTTAAGGCAGTACATGCACCCATTTTTCCGCAACATGCGCCACCGCGCCACCGTGATCCTCACGGTGCTGGTCGCGTGCGCCGTTGCCAGCCTGATTTTCTCCGGCATGATCGGCTCGATCGCGATTCCGCTCGCCGACCTGCCTTCCGCCCTGTTCCACGTCGTACAGGGCAAGACCGATACCCTCGCCGCCACCCTGCTCGACCTGCGCCTGGGCCGCGCGCTGACCGCCTTTGTTACCGGCGCGGCGCTGTCGCTGGCGGGCCTGATGATGCAGGCTCTCTTGCGCAATCCCCTGGCCGACCCATATGTGCTGGGCATTTCCGCCGGCGCCTCCGTCGGCGCGCTGGCCGCGCTGCTGTTCATGTGCGCGCTGTGGGTGGTCGATGCGGCGGCATTCGCCGGCGCCGTCGGCGTGTCCATGCTGCTGTACTTCTTTGCCCGGCGCGACCTGCGCGGCGGCACGGCGGCCGAAGGCGGCGCCTCACTCTTGCTGCTGACGGGCGTGATCCTGGCCTCGGCCTGCATGGCCATCGTCACCCTGATGCTCTCCATCGCCCCGGAAAGCCGCTTGCGCAGCATGGTGTTCTGGATGATCGGCGACCTGTCCGGCGCGCCCGCGCGGCTGATGCCCTGGCTGGTTTTGGCCTGCGCCATGGTCTTTGCGCTGCGCTGCGCTCGTTCGCTCAACGTCATGGCCCTGCACGCGGAGGCGGCCAGCACTCTGGGCGTGCGCGTGGGCGCCCTGCGCAAGGGACTGTTCTTCTGTTCCGGCCTGCTCACGGCCAGCGCCGTCACCAGTGCCGGCAGCGTAGGCTTCGTGGGCCTGATCGTGCCGCACGCGCTGCGCTTCGCCTGCGGCCCCGATCATCGCCTGCTGATACCGGCCGCCGCGCTGGCCGGCGGCACCTTTCTCGTCCTGGCCGATACGCTGGCGCGCACCGTGCTGGCGCCATTGCAGCTGCCCGTCGGCGTGGTGACAGCCATGATCGGTGCCCCCGTGTTCCTGTACCAACTGCACCGGCTGCGCAGGAGATGAAAAAAGCATGATACGTACCTACCAACTGGGCCTGAAGGCGGGCACGCGCTCCCTCGTGGAAAACCTGACCTGGCAGATCAAAGATGGCGAATGCTGGAGCGTCATCGGCCGCAACGGCGCCGGCAAGAGTACGTTGCTGCGCACCCTGGCCGGCTTGCGCGAACCGGATGCCGGCCACGTGACGATACAGGGCCGCGCCCTGATCGACTGGCCACTGGAAGCACTGGCGCGCGAAAGGGCCTTCCTCGCGCAGGCGAGGCACGACGCGTTCTCGTACCGCGTCATCGAAACCGTGCTGTCGGCGCGTCACCCGTATCACGACAACCATTACTGGGAAGGCAGCGACGACCAGCGCATCGCCCTGGCGGCGCTGGCCTCGATGGAAGTGGATCACCTGGCCGAGCGCGACGTGCGCAGCCTGTCCGGCGGCGAACGCCAGCGCGTGGCGATCGCCGCCATGCTGGCGCAGGACACGCCCCTGCTGCTGCTGGACGAACCGGCCAACGCGCTGGACCTGGCGCACCAGGTCAGCGTCATGGGCCTGCTGTCGAAACTGTGCCGCGAACAGAATAAAACCGTAGTGATGGTAGGGCATGACCTGAACCTGGCACACAGCGTCTCGACCCATGCGCTGCTGCTGATGGGCGACGGCGGCTGGCTGGCCGGCCCCGTGGCCGACGTGATGCAGGCGTCCGTCCTGGGCGACTACCTGGGCCACCCTATCGAGATCATCGATCACGGCAAACGCAAGATATTCATACCGAAAGAGGATCAGACATGAGCGACAACAAACCTATCGACGTAGAAACAGCCGCAATCAACGAACGCCACCGCGTGCGCATGGAGAGAAAAAAGGCCATCATCGACGCGGCCATCGCCAAGGCGGACAAGGAAATCGGCATCATCATCGTCAACACGGGCAACGGCAAGGGCAAGAGTTCGAGCGGCTTCGGCATGGCCATCCGCGCCATGGGCCACGGCATGAAGGTGGGCGTGGTGCAGTTCATCAAGGGCGCCATGTCGACGGGCGAAGAGAAATTCCTGCGCCGCTTCCCCGATGAAATCAGTTTTCATGCGATGGGCGAAGGCTATACCTGGGAAACGCAGAACCGCGAACGCGACATCGAAAAAGCCGAACTGGCATGGGAGCAGGCGAAGACCTTCCTGGCCGACCCCAGCTACGGCCTGGTGCTGTTCGACGAACTCAATATCGCCCTCAAATACAACTACCTCGACGTACATAAAGTCATCGCCGACCTGCTGGAACGCCCGCACATGCAGCACGTGGTCATCACGGGCCGCGGCGCGCCGGACGAATTGATCGCCATCGCCGACACCGTCACCGAAATGGCCGTCGTCAAGCATGCGTACGCGGCCGGTATCGGCGCACAAATCGGCACCGAGTGGTAACAGCGCCATGACGCGCACCCTGGTCTTCGGCGGCGCCCGTTCCGGCAAGAGCGCCTATGCGGAAAAGCTGGCCCGCGAGTCCGGCAAGGAAGTGCTCTACATCGCCACCGCGCAGGCGGGCGATGGCGAGATGGCCACGCGCATCACGCATCACCGTGCGCAACGCCCGCCCGAGTGGGCAACCCTGGAAGAACCGCTGCGCCTGGGCGACGCCATCTTGCGGGAAGCACGGCCCGGCCGCCTGCTGCTGGTCGACTGCCTGACACTGTGGCTGACGAATCTGATGTTTTCCGGCGGCGCGACGTATCCGGACGTGGGCGACATCGCCCTGCCCGAACTGTTCCACAGCGAGCGCGCGCACCTGCTGTACGCCCTGGCCGAAATCGAAGACACCGGCTGCGACCTCGTGCTCGTCTCGAACGAAGTGGGCATGGGCATCGTCCCCTACGGCGCCATCTCGCGCTGCTTCACCGATGAAGCGGGCCGCTTGAACCAGGCCGTGGCCGCCGTGTGCGACAAGGCTGTCTTGGTCGCCGCCGGTCTGCCCCTGTACCTGAAAGGCGGCCCATGCTGAGCGGCCTGTCGCTGCCCATGCTGGCCGCCTTGATGACGGCCGGCGTGCTGCTCGACATGCTGCTGGGAGAAACGCGCCGCTGGCATCCGCTGGTGGGCTTTGGCCGCCTCGCCAGCGCGCTCGAGCGCCTGCTGAACCGGGGCCGTGGGCGGTTCCTGCGCGGCGCGCTGGCCTGGTCGCTGGCCGTACTGCCCCTCAGCTATGCCGCCTGGTGGCTGTGCGGCCTGGCCGGTGCGGTACTCCACGTCTTCCTGCTGTATCTGTGCCTGGGCCTGCGCAGCCTGCGCGACCACAACCAGCCGATCGCCGATGCCCTGGTCATCGATGACCTGGACAACGCGCGCCTGCTGACGGCGCGCATCGTCAGCCGCGACACGGCCAATGCCGATGCGGCCAGCCTGGTCAAGGCCAGCACGGAATCCCTGCTGGAAAACGGCAACGACGCCGTCTTCGGCACCCTGTTCTGGTTTGCCGTGGCGGGCGGGCCCGGCGCCGTGCTCTTCAGGCTGGCCAATACCCTCGACGCCATGTGGGGCTACCGCAACGCGCGCTACGACTGGTTCGGCTGCTGCGCCGCGCGCATCGACGACATCCTCAATTACCTGCCGGCGCGCCTGACGGCCATGTCCTATGTCTTGCTGGGCAAGAGCATGGCGGACAAAAAAAATGCATGGCACTGCTGGCGCACGCAGGCCCCCAACTGGGGCAGCCCGAATGCGGGTCCCGTGATGGCCAGCGGCGCCGGCGCCCTGGGCCTGGCCCTGGGCGGCGACGCCATCTACGACGGCGAGCTGGAACGCCGCCCGCCGCTGGGCGCCGGCCGTCCCGCCGAAGCGCGCGACATCGACCGCGCCTGGCGCCTGGTCGCCGAAACGGCCGTGCTGTGGCTGATCTGGGTGGCGCTGATGGCGGGCCTGTCCTACCTGCGGGAGACCTATCTTGCTTGAACATGGCGGCAACCTGCGCGACGCCGCGCGCGAATACGGCAGACCGATCGCCGACTGGATCGACCTGTCGACCGGCATCAACCCGCACTGGTATGCAGCGCCAGCACCCGGCGCCAACGCCTGGCACCGGCTGCCGGAAGCCGATCCCGCGCTGGCGGCCGCCGCCTGCACATATTACGACGCGCCGGCCATGCTGCCCGTGGCAGGCACGCAAGCCGCCATCCAGGCCCTGCCCCGGCTGCGCGTGCCGTCGCGCGTGGTCGTGGCCGCGCCGTCGTATGCGGAACATGCGCACCACTGGGGCCAGCACGGCCACCAGTTGCGGCAAGTGCCGTATGCGCTGCTGGCCGTCGCCGTGGACAGCTGCGACGTGCTGGTCGTCTGCAACCCGAACAATCCCACGGGCGAACGCATAGCACCGGAACTGCTGCTGGAGTGGGCCGGCAAGCTGGCCGCGCGCGGCGGCTGGCTGGTGGTCGATGAAGCGTTTGGCGACACGGAGTCACACGCCAGCCTGGGTCCGCATACGCATCGGCCAGGCTTGATCGTGCTGCGCTCGGTGGGCAAATTCTTTGGCCTGGCGGGCCTGCGCCTGGGCTTTGTCGCCGCCCATCCCGCGCTGCTGACGCAGCTGGCCGACATGCTGGGTCCGTGGACCGTCAGCGGCCCGGCACAGCAAGTGGCGCTGGCCGCCCTGAACGACACGCACTGGCAGGACGCGATGCGCGAGCGCCTGCGCGGCGAAGGCGCCCGCCTGCACCAGTTATTGGCGGCGCACGGCATCGCCAGCAACGGCACGGCGCTGTTTCAATGGTGGCCTGAAGCACGCGCCGAGGCGCTCTGGCGCCACATGGCGGAATCGGGCATCTGGGTACGCCTGTTCCGCCACGCCGCCCACGGCATCCGCCTGGGCCTGCCCCCCGACGAACATGCCTGGCTGCGCCTGCAGCAGGCCCTCACCGCATGGAAGCACACATGAAAATCCTGAAAATATCGCTACTGTTGGCCGGACTGGTCTCGCTGCAAACACACGCCGCCATCACCGTGCGCGACGACGACGGCAATACCGTCACCGTGGCAAAACCGGCACAGCGCATCCTGGCGCTGGCGCCGCACGTCACGGAACTGCTGTTCGCGGCCGGCGGCGGCGACAAGATCGCCGGCGTCGTCAGCTACAGCGATTACCCGGAAGCGGCCAAAAAACTGCCTCAGGTGGGCGACAACCGCCAGTACGACATGGAACGCATCATCGCCATGAAGCCGGACCTGATCGTCGTGTGGATGCATGGCAGCGCCGAGCGCCAGATCGCCATGCTGCGCCAGCTGAAGGTGCCCATCTATCACAGCGAGCCGCGCAAGCTGGCCGATATCCCCGACAGCATGGAGCGCCTGGGCCAGCTGATGGGCACGGAAAAAATCGCCAGGCCGGCCGCCGCCCAGCTGCGCGCCAAACTGGCCAGCTTGACGGCGCAATACGCGCAGCGCCCGCCCGTGCGCGTGTTTTACCAGGTGTGGGACAAGCCTCTATACACCTTGAGCGGCGCGAGCATCATCAGCGACTCCATGCGCGTATGCGGCGGCCAGAACGTCTTTGCCGCGATGAAGGTGGTGGCGCCCGTCGTCACGCCGGAAGGCGTGCTGCAGGAAGACCCGGAAGTCATCTTCGGCACCAGCGAAAAAAGCGACCCGCGCAGCGAAGGCGGCCTGGCCATGTGGCGCGCCTTCCCGTCGATGACGGCCGTGCGCAAAAATAACCTGTTCCGCCTGAATGGCGACCTGCTGAACCGCGCCGGCCCGCGCATGATCGAAGGCACGGCCGCCATGTGCGAACAGCTGGAAACGGCTCGCCAGCGCCGCAGCGCTCCCGCAGCCAAGGCGGCGCCGTGAGTCACTACCAGCGCATCGCCTGTTTGTCGACGGAGGCCGTGGAGACGCTGTACGCGCTGGGCGCCGAAGACGTCATCGCGGGGATCTCTGGCTTTACCGTGCGTCCGCCACGGGCGCGCGAGGAAAAAATCAAGATCAGCGGCTTTTCGTCCACGAACCTGGAACGCATCCTGGCAGTGGAACCGGATCTCGTGATCGGCTTTTGCGACATGCAGGCCGATATCTGCCACGACCTGGTCAAGGCCGGCATCGAAGTGCATCAGTTTAACCAGCGCACGGTCGACGGCATCCTGCGCATGATCGCCGTGCTGGCCGCGCTGGTGCAGCGCGAGGAAGCGGGCAAATTGCTGATCGCCAGCCTGCGTGCGGACATCGCCGCCGCCCGCAACCGGGCTGCCGCCTGGACGCGCAAGCCCGTGATTTACTTTGAAGAGTGGAACGATCCGCTGATGAGCGGCATCGGCTGGGCCGCGGAACTGATCGATATCGCCGGCGGCACGGACGCCTTCCCGGAATTGTCCGTGCAGCCGGGCGCGAAGGAGCGCATCATCGCCGATTCCCATGACGTGGTCGCACGCGCGCCCGACATCATTCTCGCCAGCTGGTGCGGCAAGAAATTCCAGCCGGCACAGCTGGCGGCACGCCCGGGCTGGGATGCGATTCCCGCCGTGAAAAACCAGATGCTGTTCGAGATCAAGTCGCCCGACATCCTGTCGCCCGGCCCGGCGGCGATTACCGAAGGGCTGCGCCAGATCAGCGACATCATCGCAACCTGGCAGGAGCAGCAGACATGAAGAGTCCCTTCCCCGTCCTGATGGTGCAGGGCACGACGTCCGACGCGGGCAAGAGCACCGTCGTCGCGGCCCTGTGCCGCTTGTTGAAACGGCGTGGCGTGACGGTAGCCCCGTTCAAGCCGCAAAACATGGCCTTGAACAGCGCGGTGACGAGCGACGGCGGCGAGATCGGCCGCGCCCAGGCCTTGCAAGCTCTGGCCTGCGGCATCGCGCCGCATACGGACATGAATCCGGTGCTCTTGAAACCGTCGTCGAACACGGGCGCGCAAGTGATCATCCACGGCAAGGTGCGCGCCGAGATGGATGCGCGCGACTACCAGCAATATAAAACTATCGCCATGGGCGCCGTGCTGGAATCCTTTACGCGCTTGCGCCAGCAGTACGACACCGTCGTCGTCGAAGGCGCGGGCAGCCCCGCCGAAGTCAACCTGCGCGCGCGCGACATCGCCAACATGGGCTTTGCCGAAGCCGTCGACTGCCCCGTGATCCTGGTGGCGGACATCGACCGGGGCGGCGTCTTCGCCCACATCATCGGCACCCTGGCCTGTTTGTCCGACAGCGAGCGCGCGCGCATCGTCGGCTTCGTCATCAACCGCTTCCGCGGCGACATCTCGCTGCTCACACCCGGCATCGACTGGCTGGAACAGCAGACGGGCAAGCCCGTGCTGGCCGTGCTGCCCTACCTGCAAGGCCTGTTCCTCGACGCGGAAGACGCCGTCGAAGCGACGCAGGCCGAACGCGGTGCCTTCAAGGTGGTGGTGCCGCAACTGCCGCGCATCAGCAACCACACGGATGTCGACGCGCTACGCGCCCACCCCGGTATCGACCTGCAATTCATCCAGCAAGGGCAGCCGATTCCAGCGGCCGACCTGGTGATCCTGCCCGGCAGCAAGAACACGCGCGGCGACCTGGCCTGGCTGCAGCAGCAGGGCTGGCCCGCCTACCTGGCGAAGCACCTGCGCTACGGCGGCAAGGTGCTCGGCATCTGCGGCGGCTTCCAGATGTTGGGGCAAAGCGTGCGCGATCCGCTGGGCGTGGAAGGCGCGGCGGGAGAGTCAGCGGCACTGGACCTGCTCGACATGGTGACTGAATTAACAAACGACAAGCGGCTGGAACAAGTGCGCGGCCATTGCGCGTTTGCCGGCGCGGCCGACGCCCCCGTGGCAGGCTATGAAATCCACATGGGCGTGTCGCATGGCGCGGCGCTGGCGCAGCCGGCTTTCGTCATCGACGGCCGGCCCGAGGGGGCTGTATCGGGCGACGGGCAAATCCTGGGCAGCTATTTGCACGGCATATTCGACACGCCCGCCGCGTGTGCGGCGCTGCTGCGCTGGGCGGGGCTGGACTCCGGCCACACGGTGGACACCGCCGCCCTGCGCGAAGCGAGCCTGGAGCGGATTGCCGATGCGGCGATGCCGTTGATGGAAACATTGGAACGATTGCCGGGCTGATGATGTTGTCGGGTTACGCCGTACCGGCTAACCCGACCTATTTGCTGGATCACATCAAACTCTAGCTGCTATTTTTTTACGCACATGCCCATATACGAGCGGTCGGTCGAAAATTCGACCGCCATGCTTGACGACACCGGCATGAACATCGAGTAATCTGCCGGCACGTCGGCCGGGTCCTTGAACACGGCGATGCCATCGAAATCGGCGGCTTGCGCGCCCAGGCCCAGCTTGTTGACGGTGATGGTTTCCGCATGCGTCTTGCCGGTCGTGTTGTTCGTCAAGGTGGCGGTGTTGCCCGCAATCTCGATCTTGGCGCTGATGCCCGGCGCCGCGCAGGCGTAGCTGCCGGCGATTTCGCTGCCGATCTTTTGCTGTCTGGCGGCCACGATGGTTCCCACGCGCAGCACGTTTTGCTGGTTGCGGCTGTAGCGGTCGATGAACAGCGCCAGCCCCCGGTCGCCCGCATGCACGTGCACGATGCCGAAGTCCTGGCCGCCCTGACGGGCGACGAGCAAGCCGTTCTTCGCATCCTTGACCAGGGTCAGGCTGGCGTTTTCCGCTTCCAGCTGCGGCGATACCGCGGAGCACACGCCTTGCGCATTGAACACGCCGCCATTGCACAGTTGCGCGCTGCCATCGGCCGCCACCTTGAGGCTGCCTTTCGGATTGAAACGGTCGCCGCCGTTCGAGGCATTGCGCATGGCGCCCAGAAAGATATAGCTGCCGGCCAGCCTGGCCACGTCACCCACCGCATAGCCGGTGCCGCTGACGGTAGAGACCATATTACCCAGCTTGATATTTCCGCTTAACAAGCGCGTACGCGCATCGACGGTAACGCTGAAATCCGTTGCCGTGTAGGTGGTGAGATGGCCGGCGGTGACAGCGCTGAACGTGCCGCTGCGGTCGCTCAAGCCGAACTGCGTCGACAGCACGCGGATGGCGTAGGTTTTCTTGACGTTGTCGAACGTGATGCGCCACGTGTCGCCGATATCGGCGGCCACGTCATACACCGTCTCGTCCGCATTGGCGCCGGCGATCACGGCCAGGCCAGCCTGGGCCGCGACCGCTTGCGAGGCGACCGTCACGGGATCGGCGACGGGCGTGACCACGACGGGCGGCGTGACCGGCGCTTCCGGCGCAGCGTGATCGCTGCCGCCGCAGGCAGACAGCGCGGCACCCAGGACAAGGAAGGTAAGTGCATTTTTCATGTGATAGGACTTTCGGGAAGGAGGAGCCGGAATTGCCGGAAAACACATGCTAGCCTTGCCCGCAATCTATTGCCATGGAACAAATGTTCCATGGACTCTGCCCCCGGCGCGATGCCAGAATGAACGGCGCGGGCGGCACGCGGACGCCATTTATGTGACAATTCATCGTACTGTCGGCTCCGTCTTACCTCCTCAGGCTCGCATCCATGACCAGTTCCCCGATTAAAAGCTACCTTCCCTGGGTGGTCGCCACCGCCCTGTTCATGGAGCAACTCGACTCCACCATCGTCAACACCGCCATCCCCGCCATGGCCGCCAGCCTGCATGTGACGCCACTGAGTCTGAAGGCCGTCGTCACCAGCTACATCCTGAGCCTGGCCGTGTGCATTCCCATCAGCGGCTGGATGGCCGACCGCTTCGGCACGCGGCGCGTGTTTTCCGCCGCCGTTGCCATCTTTACCATCGCTTCCATCCTGTGCGGCCTGTCCGTCAATGCGCCGATGCTGGTGGCCGCACGCCTGCTGCAAGGGGTGGGCGCGGCCATGATGATGCCGGTAGGCCGGCTCACCATCATCCGCACCTTTCCCAAGTCGCAATTGCTGGCGGCCATGAATTTCGTCATCATCCCTGCCCTGATCGGCCCCCTGCTGGGGCCCACGGTGGGCGGGCTGATAGTGCACTGGCTGTCGTGGCGCGAAATTTTCTTCGTCAACGTGCCTGTCGGCCTGGCGGCGCTGTACCTGGCGCACCGCTACATGCCCGATTATTACGGCGACAAGCCCCGTCCGCTGGACCTGATCGGCCTGGTGCTGTTCGGCACGGGCATCGCGCTGCTGTCGTGGCTGCTGGAAATCTTCGGCGAACACCGCATCGACGGCACTTCGTTTGCCGTGCTGCTGTTCATTTCCATCAGCCTGCTGGCCGCGTATGCCTGGCATTCGAGCGAAGTGCTGCACCCGCTGCTGCGCCTGACCCTGTTTAAGATCCGCACTTTCCGCGTCTCGGTGGTGGGCGGCTTCGTCACGCGCCTGGGCGTGGGCGGCCTGCCCTTCCTGTTGCCGCTGCTTTACCAGCTGGGCCTGGGCTTGCCCGCCTGGCAATCGGGCTTGCTGATGATGCCGTCGGCCGCGGCCGCCATGGGCATGAAATTCATTTCCGCGCGCGTGCTGGCCCGCTTCGGCTACCGCCAGGTGCTGATCGTCAACACCGTGCTGATCGGCATTACGATCGCCATGTTTTCGCAGGTGAGCGCGGGCACGCCCCTGTACGTGATCGTCGCCATCAGCCTGTGCATGGGCTTTTTCAATTCGCTGCAGTTTTCCAGCATGAACACCATCGCGTACGCCGACGTCGACAAGAGCGACTCCAGCATGGCCAGCACCATCGCCAGCTCGATGCAGCAACTGTCGATGAGCTTTGGCCTAGCCTTCGGCTCGCTGATCACGGGCTGGTACCTGGGCGACATGCCGCAGTCGGACCGCGCCATGCTCAGCACGGCCCTGCACCACGCCTTCCTCACTCTGGCCGCGCTGACGGTGCTGTCATCGCTGACCTTCTGGACCCTGCGCCGCGACGATGGCGAAAGCATCAGCAAGGGCACGGACAGCGACGAGGACGATGCGGCCGACGTGAAAGCCCAGGCCGTTGTGCAGACGGAAGTGCAAACCACAAAAGGCTGAGCCACATCAAGCCTGCCGCCAGCGCCGCTGGTGCTTTTGCCCGGCGCTGCTACCGTGACGGCAGGAGGTGCACATGGCAGCCGAGCGGCGCTTTGCATGGAAGGGCACGGACCGCCATGGCAAGGCGGCCGAAGGCGTCTTGCGCGCCGCCGACGCCGGCGCGGCCACGGTCGCGCTACGACGCCAGGGCATCCTGGCCACCCGGGTACAGGCCGCGCGCGCCGCGCCGGGCAAGGCCATCACGCGCAAGGATATCGCCCTGTTCACGCGCCAGTTGTCGACCATGATGGCGGCCGGCGTGCCGCTGCTGCACGCCTTCGACATCGCCGGCAAGGGCCACGCCAAACCCGCGATCACCGAGCTGATGCGCGACCTGCGCCACGACATCGAGGCGGGCAGCAGCCTGCAGCAAGCGTTCCGCCAGTTCCCGCTGCTGTTTGACGAGCTGTATTGCAACCTGCTGGCGGCGGGCGAACAGGCCGGCATCGTGCAGGACTTGCTGGCGCGCCTGGCCACGCACCAGGAAAAGGCCATCGCCCTGCGGCGGCAGGTGCGCGGCGCGCTGATGTATCCGATGGTGATCGTACTCGTCGCCATCGTTGTCACGGCCATCATCATGAGCGTGGTCGTGCCCGCCTTCCGCCAGGTCTTCGACAGCTTCGGCGCGCCCTTGCCGCTGCCTACCCTGGTCGTCATGGAGGTGTCCGCCTTCCTGCTCCGCTACTGGCTGGCCTTGCTGGCGGCGCTCGTGCTCGCTTGCGTGCTGCTGCACCTGGCCTGGCACCGCTGGCCCGCCTTGCGGCGGCACACGCAACTGCGGGCATTGCGCCTGCCTGTGTTCGGCCCCCTGCTGCGCAAGGCGGCGATCGCCCGCTGGACGCGCACCCTGGCCGCCATGTTCGCCGCCGGCGTGCCGCTGCTCGATTCGCTCGGCCTCGTGGGCGCCGCCGCCGGCCATGCGCTGTACCAGGAAGCGACGACGCGCATCGAGCGTGAAATCCGCGCTGGCGGCAGCCTGGCCCTGGCCATGGAGCACAGCGGCGTATTTCCCCCGCTGCTGACGCAACTGGCCCTGATCGGCGAGGAATCGGGCGCGCTCGACGCCATGCTGTCGCGCGCTGCCGAGATCATCGAGGCGGACATCGACGCCACCGTGACCACCCTTTCCTCGTTGCTGGAACCGGCGCTGATGGTGGTACTGGGCGTGCTCGTCGGTTCCCTCGTGATCGCCCTGTATTTGCCGATTTTCAAGCTGGGGGCCGTGATTTGACTGCGCGCCTGTAGGTTCTCAGCGATGAGACATGATGGATGCGTTCGATGAGTCAGGACTCGATGCGACATGCCGTATCACGATGGGCATTCGAAGCCGGGCTTAGACGTGCCGATGCCCAAATCAATGTCCCAAGTCCTATGCATCTCCAGGGGACAGTGTCCGAATCGACTACGTAGCCGCAAGAATGTGGTTCTTACGAGCTGCTGAGCAGAGCCATGCCGTCGCCCGGTATTACTTAGGCTCGCATGGCGCGTTGCCGCTCGCCTACTGGCACCGCCCTGGCATCATCAAATCGAAGCCTCGGGTTCCACATCCGGAATCGCACAATTCCCTGAGTCAGAAGCCGTGCCGAGGCGCGGCGCTGCCAAGTTCGGTGGATTGCCACCGACACCCGGCATGAAGCCATGCTTGGAATACATCGACCTCTTTATCAAATAATACTCATTGACTATGCAATAAATGTGAAATATATTAAATGAATAGATAGTAAGTATCGTATATTCATATCGCAATGTAGGGCATGAGGTAATCCTCGAGGATGGATATGGCAAATACAGTGGTCTGGTTCACGTACTTGTCGGGGCTTGCACGCATCGTCTGTGGCGTCGTCAAGTTCAAGAGGCACGTGGCCGCACCTTTCTCGCCAGGCATTCTATGAATGGATATTTTGTAGCTGCGGGGGCAACGATCGGCCTGCTCGCCTTCGCACTTCTTACATGGTTGGGCCAGACTTGATTGTTTTGCCCCGCCCCGACATTTCACTCTTCTTCAAATTTCGATCATGCGTACTTCCAAAGCCCAACAAGCCAAAAACCATCGGCTGATCATTCAGACCGCAGTGGACCTGATGACCCAGCATGGGTTTGAGGGCACCACGATGAAGCAAATCGCGCGTGCCGCCGATGTCGGTGATGCCACCATCTACAAATACTTCCCGACCAAGGAGAAACTGGTAACCGCCTACTTTCAGCAAGCAATTGCAGACGCAGTGGCGCAGGCCGACAAGACGCAGGGACAGAACGAATTTTCGCTGCAGGAGCGCCTGCAACTGGTGATCGAGAGTCTGCTGGAAGGTTTGCTGGCCGACCGCGAATTTGTGGGTCTGGCGCGCGGCATGGTGGAGCGCGCGCCCACGCTGCTGTTGGGCGAGCAACTTCCCGGCAAGCCTTTGCTCCAGCAAACCTTTCTCCAGATGCTGGAGCAGGCCGAGACGACCGGTGAAATCGTGCCTTGCGGCTTCAAGCCCAGCCTGGCCGGACTGTTGGCCGACTATGTGTACGGCGTCATTGCGTACTGGCTGCGCGACACCTCCGAGCAATTTTCCAACACCACGCAAATGGTCGATTTAAGTTTGGGCGTGCTGGTGTTAGCCTTGCGCAGCGGCCTGGTGGACAAGCTACTGGAGCTGGGCGGTTTCATGGTGCGCAGCCAGCTGGCGCGCCTGATGCAAGACGGCAATGGCTTGCTGGATCTGCTGCAATTGGCCCGCCGCGGCTTGGGCGGGGTACGCTCATGAAGCCCACGACCAGGACGAACAACGTTGCGCAGTTGCCGCGTACCGGACGTCTTTCGCGTGGCGCGATTGTCGGCATGGCAGTGGCGCGGGCCGGGCTGACCCACCTGGGCCATAAGGCCAAGTCGATGACGCGCGACGATGCGAAAACGGAACAGGCCCGCGTGGCACATGAGGCGGAACTCGGGCGCATCCTGTTTGCCGCGTTGAACCAGCTCAAGGGCACGGCACTCAAAGCCTCGCAGCTGCTCAGCATGGAATTAGGCTTTCTACCCGAGGGCATGCGCCAGGAACTGGCCCGCGCCCACTACCAGGTCACGCCGCTGAACCGCGCGTTGGTGATCAAGGTGATGCGCCAGGAGTTTGGCCAGGATCCGCAAGCCCTGTTCCTGCAATTCGATCCGATCGCCTTTGCCGCGGCCAGTCTGGGTCAGGTCCACGCCGCCATCATGACCGACGGTCTGGCAGTGGCCGTCAAACTACAATATCCCGGAATGGCGGACTCCATTGGCAGCGACATGCGTATGCTGCGCAGCCTGCTGCAAGCCTGGGGGGAACGCTCGGAAATGATGCCCAAAGCCGATATCATCGCGCGCATGATGGATGACATCGAACAGAAACTGGCCGAGGAGCTGGACTATTTGCACGAGGCACAGACCATGCAATGGTTTGCACAGCATCTCACGCTGCCGGGCCTGGTGATCCCCCAGCCGGTAATGGACCGCACCACCCGCCGCGTGCTGACCATGCAACACCTGCCGGGACTGCATCTCAACGAATGGTTGCTGACCGGACCCGATCAAGCCGCACGTGATCAGGCTGGTCAGTTGCTGTTTGACGCCTTCTTTCATTGCACCTTTGTACTGCACCGCTTGCAAGCCGACCCGCATCCGGGCAACTATCTGTTCATGCCGGACGGCCGACTGGGCCTGCTGGACTTTGGCTGCACCCGCACGCTGGACGCTGACTTTTGCCAAGCGCTCAGCGCGCTTTGGTCAGCACAGTTGCGCGACCCGGCGGACCACAGTGCCATGCAGCAGGCCTATCGGGACTTGGGCTTGATTGGGCCGAATCTGAATGAGCAGGACTTTTGCCAGCAACTGCTGCCGGCAATGGCCGAGCGGCATGCCTGGCAGAAGTTGCCGTTTACCATGGCGGTGTATGACTTTGCGCAACACCCGCCATACCCACGTCCATCAGCCGAGCATCAGCGCCAGGCACTTCGGCTCCTGCAGTCCTTGCCGGAGGAACTGCCCTACGTAGACCGGGCCTATTTAGGTCTGATTCAGCTTCTCAAAACCCTCGGTGCACGTGTGCGTACCGCCAACCCCTGGATTCGTTAAATGCATACCACGTTTCCGCCTTGGGGATGCGCAGGCTTCATCATGCCTGGCAGCAGCCGCGCCGCGCTTGCGCAGTATCCGACCACCACCAATCACCCACCTTGAAACCACCAAGCCTATCGGCAACGCTCTCGAAAAGGAAAAACATGTCCAAGTCTGCGTATAGCGCCAAAGTATTCGCCATCTACCTGTTCGTCGTTGGGCCCATGTTAGTCGTCGCGCCGAACTTCTTGCTGTCGATCTTACAAATTCCGCCAACCTCCGAAGTCTGGATTCATTTGCTTGGCATTGTCGTATCCATGATTGGCATCTATGCGTGGGTCGCAGCCAAGCACGAAAACAAGCCGTTTCTGGTAGCGTCGGTATACACGCGCCTCCTCGTGTTCGCGGCCTTCACGACCTTCGCTGCCATTGGCCTTGCCAGCCCAATGATCGTTTTTTTCGGCGTAGCAGATCTGCTTGGAGGAATGTGGACCTACTTCGCACTGAAAGCCGACGCGCAGTCGGCAAGAACTGTGCTGGCGGGCCAGCACTGAAGCCCGTCCAATCAGAAAAAGACGTGCTTCAGAGAGCAGATATTTGACGGACTCATTCACAACTGCGGACTCAAAAAATGCGGTGCTCGTCCGTGGTCTATTTGGCGCAATATCAGATGGAGCATTCCGGCCCATGTGACCACTATGCAAGCACTCCGTTCGCCATTGCACGTTTGCAAACTTGGAATGCGCGCCAATCAAAACAACCGCAGTCCGACCGTCACTCACTTTACAGAGAGCGTTTTATTCATGACAAACGAAGCAAACAAAGTCTTCCTCATTGCCGCACCGGCAGCGGCCATGTCGGCGTCAGGATTGACGCGCATTGATTTCTCCGACGGCTATTCCGGTCAGGGGGATCGAACCTACGTGGACGCCGAACAAGCGGGGCGCGCCGTGTTCGCTGAACCACATCGCATGCTCACCTGGCTCATTATTCTGCGCAACGGAATCGTCGCACCGTTGGGACTAAAGAAAAGTATTAGCTTTAGCGATCGCGGGCTGGGCAAGATTGGCATGTTTCCGATTATTTCAAGTACGGGCACTGAAGTCGTCGTCGGTGGTGACGACAAGCATCTGGATTTTCGGATCTGGATAAGCATTCAACCGAGTCTGAAAGGATCGGAAGTGACGATTTCAACCTTGGTTAAAATAAACAATCTCTTTGGAAGAGTTTATTTGTTTATCATCATGCCGTTTCATAAGGTCCTGACTCGCTCGCTGTTGGAGCGCGCGGTCAACCGGCGCGACAAGGTGCACCGTAAGCCAGAAAGGTGACCTCATTGTTGCCGCTAACCGAATATTGACCATCTAAAGGCAGCGCAGGCGTTTCCAGCGTCCGGCTTGCGGGACAGCCTCCGCAAGCCGGGTGACAAACCCACACATCGGTGAGTGACTGGAAGAATTCGAACCACGCGAAAACTACGGCCGCTATGTTGGCCCGCCGTCATCCCTCGGCCAGCACCCTGCGCAAAACATCCCCATGTGCCGGCAGATGTTTTACACTGCGGCAGTGCCTAGCAATGTTTGCGCGGCAATATCACCATCTCAGACAACTCCACCATGCTGCAAGATACCCTGCTGTTCGCCGCGCCCGGCAATTTGCCCGTCGCCCTCGTCGCCGCCCTGTTCGGCCTGATCGTCGGCAGCTTTCTGAATGTGGTGATCCACCGCGTGCCGAAAATGATGGAGCGCGACTCCGCTAATTATGTAGCGGAAGAAAGCGGCTTGCCCTTGCCGCACACGGACCGCTACAACCTGATGCTGCCGCACTCGAACTGCACCGCTTGCGGCCACCGCATCACGGCCATGGAAAACATCCCCGTCATCAGCTACCTGCTGCTGCGTGGCAAATGCAGCGCCTGCAAGGCGCCCATCTCCGTGCGCTATCCGCTGGTGGAATTGCTGACGGGCGTGCTGTCGGCCCTGTTGATCTGGCACTTCGGCAGCGGCTGGACGGGCCTGGCGACGCTCGTGTTTGCCTGGCTGCTGATCGCCATGACCTTCATCGATGCCGATACGCAAATGCTGCCGGACGACCTCACCTTCCCCCTGCTGTGGGCCGGCTTGCTGGTCAATATCAACGGCACTTTCGTGCCGCTGCAGGAGGCCGTCATCGGCGCGGCCGCCGGCTACCTGGCCCTGTGGGCCGTGTACTGGGCCTTCAAGCTGGCGACAGGCAAGGAGGGAATGGGCTATGGTGACTTCAAATTGCTGGCGGCGCTCGGTGCGTGGCTGGGCTGGACCATGTTGCCGACGATCATATTGTTGTCGTCGGTGGTCGGCGCCGTGGTCGGTATCGGCCTGATCGTGTTTGCCAAGCGGGGACGCGACAAGCCGATTCCCTTCGGCCCCTATCTGGCGGCGGCGGGCCTGATCGCGCTGCTGTACGGCACGCCCCTGTCGCGGCTCACGATGGGCCTGACCGGCTGACCGGCCCCTTATGGATACGCATATGCAATTACAAAACACCCCCTATTTCAGCGTCGGACTCACCGGCGGCATCGGTTGCGGCAAGAGCACGGTGGCCGACCTGTTCGCCGCGCGCGGCGCCTCCATCGTCGATACCGACCAGATCGCGCACAGCCTGACGGCGCCCAATGGCGCGGCCATGCCAGCCCTGGTGGCGGAATTTGGCCCCGGCTACGCCGATGCGCGCGGCGCCCTCGACCGTACAAAAATGCGCAACCTGGTGTTTTCCGACGCCGCAGCCAAGGCGAAACTGGAAGCCATCCTGCACCCGCGCATCCGCCAGGCGACCCTGGAGGCGGCCGCCGCAGCGACGGGCAGCTATGTGATCTTTGCCGTTCCCCTGCTGGTCGAGTCCGGCGGCTGGGTGGAGCGGGTCAACCGCGTACTGGTCATCGACTGCCTGGAAAGCCTGCAAGTGTCGCGCGTAATGGCGCGCAATGGCTTATCGGAAGAACAAGTCAAAGCCATCATGGCCACGCAGGCCACGCGTGCCATGCGCCTGGCGGCGGCGGACGATGTGATCGACAATAATGGCGATTTGGCGGCCCTGGCGCCGCAGATTGCCCAGCTGCACGATTTATATCTGGCATTTTCAAAAAGAATGGCTGGAATCGGGCCGCAACGTTTGTAATTTGTCGACGCTTGGTTCAAAATCACGGGATTGTTTGCAGGTCCTTACTTAAGGGAATTATTTTGATTGTCTACGAATACCCTTTCAACGAACGCATACGTACCTTGTTGCGGCTGGAAGACCTGTACGACAAATTCAAGTTCTTCATCCAGCAAGAGCATGCAATGCAGCATCATGTTGCCTTGGCAACTATTTTCGATATGCTCGAAGTGGCCGGCCGCGCCGACCTGAAATCGGACCTGCTGCAGGAACTCGAGCGCCAGCGCCAGAGCCTGCTGGGCTACCGCAGCAATCCGAATGTGGAGCCGGAAACCCTGGACGCCATCCTCGGTGAACTCGACAGTGTCAGCGGCGCCCTCGTGGCGGCGCAGGGCAAGACGGGCCAGAATATCCGCGACAATGAATGGCTGATGAGCATCCGCGGCCGCACCATCATCCCGGGCGGCGCCTGCGAATTCGACTTGCCGTCGTATTTTGCCTGGCAAAAACGCAGCTCCGAGCAGCGCCTGACCGATATCCAGGCCTGGTTCGCCCCGCTGGCGCCCCTGTTCGACGCGCTGGCCCTGGTCTTGCGCCTCCTGCGCGATTCCGGCGGTCCCGTCAAGCTGATCGCCAATGGCGGCAGCTACCAGCAAATGCTGCAAGGCAAGGTGTACCAGATGCTGCGCCTGAGCCTTGATGAAAACAGCGGCGCCATCCCGGAAATTTCCGCCAATAAATATATGCTGTGGGTACGCTTCACTACCCAGGGCGGCGACTTGAAACCCAAGCCGCTGGAAGAAGATGTACCATTCGAGCTCACGCTCTGTAATTTTTAACTGTTACTTATTTGCCCCATCATGACCGTCGTTAACTGCCCTACCTGTGCCGCCAAAGTCGAATGGACTGAAGCCAATAAATACCGCCCCTTCTGCTCGGAACGCTGCAAGCAGATCGACCTGGGTGCCTGGGCCGAAGAGAAATACACGATCCCCGCCGCCGACCCGTTCGAAGATCCCCTGGCAGACGAAGACAACAAGCCCCAATAAGCTTCATTTGAATGGATTTTCAAGGCGCAGCCCCTGCGCCGCGAAACTGTCGAGCCTGCCGCTGACCACCGTCAAGCCATAGGCGATCCCCATCGCCGCGATCTGCCCATCGACGCCATGCGCGTGACCGCGGCCATGCAGGCGCGCGCACACGAGCGCGCAATCGAGGTCGAATTCCAGCAGCCGCGGCGCATATTCCGCCAGCACGGCTTCCAGCCAGCCTTCCAGCGCCAGTGCTTCCAGCGCCGCTTCGCGCCGCCAGCTGCACTGTATGCCTGCGCGCAATTGCGCGATCACCTGCACCGGCACATAGCGCATCTCCGGCGCTACCCGCTCGAAAAAGGCAGACACGCCCGCCGGCGCAGCGCTGCCCTTGCGCGCCGCAACGATCACATCCGTATCGACCAGATAAGCGGGCATGACTCAGGGGCGGCGATCGAAATCCGAGTCCAGCCCCACGTCGGGCATGCCGCGTAGAATATCGTCGAGCGGGCGCTTCGGCAGGGGCCGCAAGGCGCTGCGCAGGATGTCGCGGTGCTCGTCTTCGATGCTGCGCCCATGCGCGCGGGCACGCTTGTGCAAGGCGGCGATCAGCAATTCATCGGTATCGGTAAAGGTCAGTGTCAGCGGCATGCGAGGCTCCCCCGGTGCTTGATGAAAGCACTGTAGCGCAAAGCGCGCACGATACAAGGAAAGTCACAGCAAAGCTTGCGCCAGCACGCAGCATGGTGCTGCCCGCCGGCACAAGTGGAGATCAGGCAGGCGCCAGGGATTCCCGGCGTACCTCGTCGAGCCATTCCAGCAGGGGAATGGTGGCCGGCAGCAAGGGCTCCACGCCGACCGTGCCCTGCCAGGCGAACGCCTGCCCTTCCAGGCTTTGCGGCTCGCCGCGCCAGTTGCGGCTGATATAGAAATGCAGCCGCACATGGGCGTGCGGATACACATATTCGACGCCGCACCAGGCTTCGGCGCTGTCGATGTATAAACCCAGCTCCTCGACAAACTCGCGCTTCAAGGCGTCCAAAATGGCTTCGCCCGGTTCGACTTTGCCGCCAGGAAATTCCCAATAGCCATCATACGGCTTGCCGGCCGGACGCTGGCCCAGCAGCACGTCGCCATTCGGTTTCATCAGGATGCCGACGGCGACGTCCACCGGTTTCACTTTCATCTCGCTCATTGCGGCAGCTTTCCCGCAGGTAGTTTCCCAGCATAATCGCGCGCAAATTGCCACGCCACCCGGCCCGAACGCGAACCGCGCTGCAAGGCCCAGCGCAGGGCGTCGCCGCGCGCTTGCGCGATCTGATCCGGCGTGCAGCCGAACGAGGCCAGCCAGTGCGCGGCGATGTCGAGGTAATCGTCCTGCTTGAACGGGTAGAACGACAGCCACAGGCCGAAGCGCTCGGACAGCGAGATTTTCTCTTCCACCGTCTCGCCCGGATGCAAATCGCCATCGTCGTCCGTCTTGTAGCTGCTGTTGTCCGACATGCGTTCGGGCATCAGGTGACGGCGGTTCGAGGTGGCGTAGATCAGCACATTGTCCGATTGCGCGGCGATGCTGCCGTCGAGCGCCACTTTCAGCGCCTTGTAGCCGCTTTCTCCCTCTTCGAACGACAGGTCGTCGCAAAAGATGATGAAGCGCTCGGGGCGCGCCGCCACCAGGTCGACGATGTCGGGCAAGTCGGCCAGATCCGCCTTGTCCACTTCGATCAGGCGCAAGCCCTGGCCGGCGAACTGGTTCAGGCATGCCTTGATCAGCGAGGACTTGCCCGTGCCGCGCGCACCCGTCAGCAGCACGTTGTTGGCGGGCCGTCCGCTGACGAACTGGCGCGTGTTCTGCTCGATCTGCGCTTTCTGCGTGCCGATGTTGTGCAAATCATCGAGGGCGATGGACGACACGTGCGCCACCGCCTGCAGATGGCTGGCGGCACCCTGCCGGCGGCGCCAGCGGAAGGCAAAGCTGTTCCAGTCCGGTGCGGGCATCGGCTGCGGCAGGATCGCTTCCACGCGCGCCAGCAAGGCTTCGGCGCGGATCAGGAATTGATCGAGGGCGGTCATGAGCGGTAGTCGGCGTTGATCGACACGTAATCATGCGACAGATCGCACGTCCACAGGGTGGCCGTGGCATCGCCGCGCGCCAGTTTTACACGGATGGTGATTTCGCTTTGCTGCATCACGCGCTGGCCGTCCTGCTCCTGGTAGTCGGGGTTGCGGCCACCGTTCTTGGCCACCCACACGTCGTCCAGGTACAGGTTCAACTGGCCCACGTCCAGGTCGTCCACGCCCGCGTAGCCGATGGCGGCCAGGATGCGGCCCAGGTTCGGGTCGGACGCAAAGAACGCCGTTTTCACGAGCGGCGAATGGGCGATGGAATAGGCGATCTTGCGGCATTCTTCCACATTGCGGCCGTCTTCCACGGTCACGGTCATGAATTTGGTGGCGCCTTCGCCGTCGCGCACGATGGCTTGCGCCAGGAAGGTCGACAGTTCGGTGACGGCGGCGGCCAGTTCCGCATAGTGCGGCGAATCGATCGAATCGATGACCAGGCTGCCGGCGCCCGTGGCCACCAGCATGAACGAGTCATTGGTGGAGGTGTCGCCGTCGATGGTGATGCAGTTGAACGACTTGTCGGCCGCCTGTTTCACCAGCTGGTCCAGCACTGGCTGGGCCACGGTGGCGTCGAACGCGAGAAAGCCCAGCATGGTGGCCATGTTCGGCTTGATCATGCCGGCGCCCTTGCTGATGCCCGTCAGGGTGACCGTGTGGCCACCGATGGCGACCGTGCGCGAACCGGCTTTCGGCTGCGTGTCGGTGGTCATGATGGCTTCGGCGGCCGAGAACCAGTTATCCGAGGTCAGCGCGGCCACGGCTTGCGGCAGGCCGGCGACCAGGCGCTGCACGGGCAGCGGTTCGAGGATCACGCCGGTGGAAAACGGCAGGATTTGCTGCGGCGTGCAGCCCAGCAGCTCGGCCAGCGCGGCGCAGCTGGCCTGCGCGTCGGCCAGGCCCGATTCGCCCGTGCCCGCATTCGCGTTGCCCGTGTTGACCAGCAGCGCGCGGATCGGCGCGGCGCCGGCCGTCACTGCCGCCAGGTTGGCTTTCGAGATTTGCACGGGCGCGGCGCAGAAGCGGTTCAGGGTGAACACGCCGGCCACGGTGGCCGTCGGCGCCAGTTTCAATACCAGCAAATCCTTGCGGTTGGGTTTCTTGATGCCGGCTTCGGCAACACCGATTTCAATGCCGGCGACGGCTTTCAAGTCGGCGGCGACGGGCTTGGGAGAATTGACGGCCATGGTGATTTCTTCTGCGAGGGAAAATGGAAGCGCTATTGTAGCGCCTTCGCGGCGCGGGTGAACATGCGGCAAGTGAATAGTCGCGCCAGCCACGGCGGCGCCGAGACGGGCCGGTGGCGCGGCCAGGCTTGCGATTTATCAGAACCATGCCGCCTGGCGGCGCTAAGGTATGGGAATGGATGATGGCGAGCCTTGCAATCGCACCGTCCAGGGAAGGATGTCATGGCGCAGGGTCAGTCAAACCGGATGCAGCGCAGCGCTTCAGGCCTGCTGCGCCTGTTGCGTCGGCCATCCCTGCTTTGCCTGCTGGCCTGCTTGACAGCCTGTACAGTGCCGCGTGGCCCCGCAGATGGCGCCAGCATCCACGTCACCGAACAGGCATCCGAAGCGCCGTCTGCCCCGCCGCCACCACCGCCCGCTCCTGCCGCGGCAGCGCCTCACGCGCCAGCCACCACCGCAGGGCGGCGGCCACCGTTTGCCAGCCCGGGGAGCAGCGCATGGTCGGGCACGGGCGGCCTGCTCGGCAACCTCGGCAACCTGGTCGGCAGCATCGGCAGCGGTGGCACGCTGAGGTCCGACAACGATGCGCCGCCGCCCGGCGCCACGCACGTCACCGTGTATTACGCCACCGACAGGAAATACCAGTCCAGCAGCCGCAATTATGGCTGGCAGCCCAACCGCGTGGCGCCCTACCTGAGCTATGGCAGCGTCGTGGTGAGCATCCCGGAGAAAAGAGCGCCGGGCGAGCTGCCGCTGCCGCCCTGGTACGCCATCCTTGCCAGCGACAATGCGCAAAAATATGTGCTGATCAAGGAAACCACGCGCCTGTCGCGCGCGGATTTTCTCGCCGCCGTCAAGGCCAGGATACGGGCCGCCCCGGAACGGCACGCCGCCTTCATCTACATCCACGGCTACAGCAACTCGTTTGACGACGCCGCCCGGCGCACGGCGCAGATGGCGGTCGACCTCGACATCGGCGCCCTGCCCGTGTTCTACAGCTGGCCATCGAAAGGTACCCTGGCCGGCTATGAATTCGATGAAAATGCCGCCGAATGGACGCAGGCGCACCTGCAAGCCTTCCTGGCCGACTTCGCCGAGCACTCTTCCGCCACCGATATCTACATCATCGCCCACAGCATGGGCAACCGTCCGATGACCGTGGCCCTGGCCAACCTGCTGGAAAAGCGCCCCGAGCTGCGGCCCCTGTTCAAGCAGGTGGTGCTGGCGGCGCCGGACATCAATGCCGATATCTTCCGCGAGCAGATCGCTCCCCGTTTTGCCAGCCTCAAGCTTCCCGCCACCCTGTACGCGTCCGCGAACGACAAGGCCATCCGCGCTTCCTACAGTTTTGCCGACTGGGACAGGATAGGCGACATCCGCGCGCCCGTCGTCGGCATCCCCGGCGTGGAGCTCGTCGACGCCTCTGCCGTCATCATGAACTTCATGGGCCACGATTACTTCGCCAGCAACCGCGTCCTGCTGACCGATATCGCCACCATGATCAAGACGGGGCAACGGGCCAGGAACCGTGGCGGCTTGAAAGGCATTCCCTCGCAGGCGCCGCAATACTGGGCCTTTCCCTGAGCAGAGACCAGGCCCAGTACTGCGGACATAAAAAAACGGAGACCGCGGTCTCCGTTTTTTGTTCACGCTGACAAACCGCGCTTAAGCCAGCTTGCCGTGGCAAGCCTTGTACTTCTTGCCGCTGCCGCAAGGGCATGGGTCGTTGCGGCCGACCTTGACGCCCATGCTCACGCTCATGTCGTCGACATACTGGTCATTGCTGTCGCCAGCCGTCGGCGCCAGCAGTTCTTCCGGCGCCGCGTTCGGGTCGAATTCGGCGTGCTGGTAGTGCACGTTTTCCACGTGCGACTGCTGCATCGCCTGTTCGGCCGCATCGACTTCTTCGCGCGACTGGATACGCACGGTCATCACGTGTTTCGTGACGTCGTTCTTGATCATGTCGAGCATCTGGCCAAACAGTTCAAACGCTTCGCGCTTGTATTCCTGTTTCGGATTCTTCTGCGCATAACCGCGCAGGTGAATACCCTGGCGCAGGTGATCGAGCGCCGCCAGGTGTTCGCGCCAGTGGCTGTCCACGCTCTGCAGCATGACATTGCGCTCGAAGCCGCCAAACGATTCCTTGCCGACGATATCGATCTTCGACTGGTACACGGCATCGGCCGCGGCCAGCACTTTTTCCAGGATCTCTTCGTCCGTCAGGGTCGAATCGGCTTCCAGCATTTGCTGCAACGGCAAGTCCAGCTGCCATTCGCTCGACAGGGTATTTTCCAGGCCCTTGATATCCCACTGCTCTTCCACCGATTCGCGCGGCACGTACTCGTGCACCAGGTCGGTGAACACGCCATGGCGCAGCGAGCCGATCATCTCGGAAATATCGGTCGTTTCCAGCAGCTCGTTACGCTGCTGGTAGATGACCTTGCGCTGGTCGTTGGCGACATCATCGTATTCCAGCAATTGCTTGCGGATGTCGAAGTTGCGCGCTTCGACCTTGCGCTGGGCCGATTCGATCGAACGCGAGACGATGCCTGCCTCGATCGGTTCGCCTTCCGGCATTTTCAAACGGTCCATCACGGCGCGCACGCGGTCGCCGGCGAAGATGCGCAGCAGCGCGTCGTCGAGCGACAGGTAGAAGCGCGACGAACCCGGATCGCCCTGGCGGCCGGCACGGCCACGCAGCTGATTGTCGACGCGGCGCGATTCGTGGCGTTCGGTGCCGATGATGTGCAAGCCGCCCGCATTGACCACGTGGTCATGCAGCGACTGCCACTCATCGCGCAAGGTCTGCGACTGGGCTGCCTTGTCGGCGTCGCTCAGTTCAGCATTGGCTTCGATGAACTTGATCTGGTTTTCGACGTTACCGCCCAACACGATGTCCGTACCGCGGCCAGCCATGTTGGTGGCGATGGTGATGGCTTTCGGACGGCCTGCCTGGGCGATGATTTCCGCTTCGCGCGCATGCTGCTTCGCGTTCAGCACGTTGTGCGGCAAACCGGCCTTGGTCAGGATGCCCGACAGCAGTTCCGAGTTTTCGATCGAGGTCGTACCCACCAGCACGGGCTGGCCGCGCTCGTAGCAGTCGCGGATGTCGTTCAACATCGCGTTGTATTTTTCCGCCGACGATTTGTAGACCTGATCCTGGCGGTCCTTGCGCTGCAGCGGACGGTTTTGCGGAATCACGACCGTTTCCAGGCCGTAGATTTCCTGGAATTCGTACGCTTCGGTATCGGCCGTACCGGTCATGCCGGCCAGCTTGGCGTACATGCGGAAGTAGTTCTGGAAGGTGATCGAGGCCAGGGTCTGGTTCTCGTTCTGGATCTTGACGCCTTCTTTCGCTTCGACGGCCTGGTGCAGGCCATCGGACCAGCGGCGGCCCGTCATCAGACGGCCCGTGAATTCATCGACGATCACCACCTCATTGTTCTGCACCACATAGTGCTGATCCTTGAAGTACAGCGCATGCGCGCGCAGGGCCGCATACAGGTGGTGCACGAGGGTGATGTTGGCCGAATCGTACAGCGACGCGCCTTCCGGCAGCAGGCCCATCTCCATCAGGATGCCTTCGGCCTTTTCGTGGCCGGCTTCCGTCAGCAGCACCTGGTGCGCTTTTTCATCCTTGGTGTAGTCGCCCGGCACTTCAACCTTGCCCTTGCCGTCCGGCGTTTCTTCGCCGATCTGCAAGGTCAGGCGCGCAGGCAATTCATTGATCTTGTAATACAGGTCGGTATGGTTCTCGGCCTGGCCCGAAATGATCAGCGGCGTACGCGCTTCATCGATCAGGATCGAGTCGACTTCATCGACGATGCCGAAATTCAGGCTGCGCTGCACGCGCTCGCGTGCTTCGTAGACCATGTTGTCGCGCAAGAAGTCGAAACCGAATTCATTGTTCGTGCCGTACGTGATGTCGGAGTTATACGCCTGCTGCTTGGCGCTGTGCTCCATCTGCGACATGTTCACGCCCGTCGACAGGCCCAGCCATGCATACAGGCGGCCCATGGTCTCGGCATCGCGCTGCGCCAGGTAATCATTGACGGTGACGATATGCACGCCCTTGCCCGACAGGGCATTCAGGTAGGCTGGCAGGGTTGCCATCAGGGTCTTGCCCTCGCCCGTGCCCATCTCCGCGATCTTGCCGAAATGCAAGACCATGCCGCCGATCATCTGCACATCGAAATGGCGCATGCGCAGGACGCGCTTGCTGGCCTCGCGGCAAACGGCAAACGCTTCCGGCAACAAGGCATCGAGCGATTCGCCAGCGGCGATGCGTTCCTTGAAGGCAGGCGTCTTCGCTTGCAGCTCGGCATCCGACAGCTTTTCGATGGCCGGCTCGAGCGCATTGATCTCGCGTACCGTTTTTTGGTATTGCTTGAGCAGCCGCTGGTTGCGGCTACCGAAAATCTGGGTCAGTAATGACATGCTTGAATTCTTGAAAAAACGCCGTTAAAAAAAGCTCGGTAGCTGACAGCGAGGTAACAATCGCATGACCGCACGGAGTTCGACTATGGCAAAAGACGATGATTTTATCATGCGTTCCCGCCAAGGTTGGGGTAATGCACCATATAACAATAGCTTAATGACAAACAAATGGCAGAAATTGCGGACATTTCCCATACTGTAAGGCAATGCGGCCCGCCCGCCTGCACTGCACCCGCCGCCGCACTCGCCGCCGCACTCGTCATGCGCGGGCGAGTGTGCTATGTTTCGGCCATGCGAACTCCCACTTATTCTCCGGCGCCGCGCCGCGGCTACGGCTTTGCCCGTTCCGGCCCGGCCGCGACGGGGGCAACCGATTTTCTGCGCGGCAACGCGACGATGGCTTCCCTGATGCCCACCGTCACGCGCCTGGCCGCCCTGCAAAAAGATTGCGCCAGGGCATTGCCGGCGATGTTCGAGCATTGCGACATCCTGCAATTCGAAGGCGGCCAACTGGTGCTCGCCACGCCGAACGCGGCGCTGGCGGCCAAGCTCAAGCAGCAATTGCCGAAGTTGCAAGGGGAGTTGGAAAGAAAGGGCTGGCAGATTGCAGGCATCAAGCTGAAAGTGCAAGTCATCAAGAGCATCGCGCCCATCGTGCATACGCGGGCGCTGGTCTTGCCGGAAAAGGCCATGTCGGCCCTGGAAGAGCTGAGCACGGCATTGCCGCCATCGAAGCAGAACGAGCAATTGATCGCGGCGCTGCGCAACATGGTGCGCCACCACCGCGAACCTAAGGATTAGCAACGCCAGGCGGCAGCACGTAGGTCGGATTAGGCCCTTCGGGCCGTAATCCGACAACATTGTTGGCGCCTGCGGGGTTGTCGGATTACGGCCTGCGGCCTAATCCGACCTACGTCAACGACCACTCGCGTTCCATCTGGCGCAGGTAGGATTGCGGCGCCGCCTCGTTAGTGGCGAACGAGACGATTTCATACGATTCCGGCTGTTCCAGCAGCGCCAGCAGCAGCTGGTTGTTCAGCGCGTGGCCGGACTTGTGCGCCGTGTAATACGCCAGCAAGGGATGGCCCACCAGGTACAGGTCGCCGATGGCGTCGAGGATCTTATGACGCACGAACTCGTCTTCATAGCGCAGGCCATCGGCGTTGAGGATGCGGTACTCATCCATCACGATGGCGTTTTCCAGCGACCCGCCACGGGCCAGGCCCATGCCGCGCAAGCTTTCCACGTCCTGCATGAAACCGAAGGTGCGCGCGCGCGCCACGTCGTGCACGTAGGACACGTCACCGAAATCGACGGAAGCGCGCTGCATCGTGCCATCGACGGCCGGGTGATTGAATTCGATGAAGAAATCGAGCTTGAAGCCGTCATACGGCGACAAGCGCGCCCATTTTTCAGCATCGCCCTTGCCTTGACGCACTTCCACGGGCTTGATGACCTTGATGAATTTCTTCGGCGCCTGCTGCTCTTCCACCCCGGCTTGCTGCAGCAGGTAGACGAAGGACGAGGCGGAACCGTCCATGATGGGAATTTCTTCCGCATTCACGTCGATGTACATATTGTCGACGCCCAGACCGGCAGCGGCCGACATCAGATGTTCCACCGTGGAAACCCTGGCGCCATCCTTGATCAGTACGGACGCCATGCGCGTATCGCCCACGGCCATGGCGCTGGCGGGAAACTCGACGATGGGATCGAGGTCGATGCGGCGAAACACGATGCCCGTGTCGATCGCGGCAGGACGCAAGGTCAGTTCGACCTTGGTGCCAGAGTGCAAACCGACACCGATGGTGCGGACCTGTTGTTTGATGGTGCGTTGTTTTAACATCTGTCGATTATATCTATTTGCCGGATTTTCGTTGCGGTGCGGCATGGCCTACGCCAGAAAAACCACATTCGGCCGTCATGGATGCTCGCTTTCCGCATGCACGGCTTCGCGCCGCACCAGGTAAATGCCGCTGCCGATGATGATGGCCGCGCCGATCAAGGTGTATTCGTCGGGCAAGGCGCGCCACAGCATCCAGTCCAGGGCCATGCCCCAGGCCAGGGCCGAGTATTCGAACGGCGCTACGCTGGACGCCTTGCCAAAACGAAATGCCTCCGTGATGGCCAGCTGCCCCAGGAAGCCGCTCAGCGACAAACCGGCCAGCAGCCACCAGTCTTCGCGGCGGATGCCCACCCATTCGTGCGCGGACAGGGCCACGCCGCCGATGGCCATCATCACCATCAGCCAGAAAACCATGCTTTCGCTGGCGTCCGTACGGCTCAGGATGCGGCCCGTGACGGCGGAAATGGCGTAACAGGCGGCCGAGCCCAGCACGGCCAGCCCGGCCAGCGAAAAGAATCCCGAACCGTCGGGGCGCAGCGCCACCAGCACGCCCAGCAAGCCCACGGCGATGGCGCACCAGCGCGCGACATCGACTTTTTCCTTCAGGATAAAAACCGACAGCACCGTGATGATCAAGGGGGCAACGAAGAACAGCGCATACGTCTCGGCCAGCGACATGCGCTTCAAGCCGTAGGCGAACAGGGTAATCATCAGCACGCCCAGCGCGCCGCGCAGCAAGTGCAGGGGCCAGCGCACCTTCAGCACATTCTTGAAGGCGCCACGGTACAGCAGGTACAGGCAGACGAGCGGCAAGGACGACAACGCGCGCAAGGCCGTCACCTGCATGGGCGGATAATGCGCGGACAACAGCTTCATGGCCGTGTCCATCAGAGAAAACATGGCGACGGCGACCAGCATCACATAGATGCTGCGCAGGTTTTGATTGCGGGGTATCAGGACAGACTCCTGGCGAAAGAGCGGGACCGTCATCATGGCGACGGCCGGAGCCAGGACAGCATGGTCTGGAAAGGCAGGGCCAGGCGGTCCGCCCGATTATAGCAAGCGGGGCCGTTTTTCCTTATGACACAGGCAACAGCATCACCAGTTTCAATTCATGCTGGCGCGCCAGGTGCAGGGTGACCTGGTTGAAGCTGAGCGCGCCCTGTTGCGCATGCTGGAAGCGGCGCAAGCCCCCATCGCGGCCCTGCACCTGCTGCGCGCCCCACCACTGGCGAAATTCAGGGCTGGCGTCGGCCAGCTCCGCGATCAGGCCGGCCAGCGGCGCCTGGTCCGCCTGGCGGCCGATATCGGCACGAAATTCCGCCACCAGCCGCTGTGCCCGCTCGGGCCAGCCGACGATCAGGTCGCGCGCGCCAGGTTCCAGGAACATGAAGCGCAGCTGGTTCGGCGCGTCCCCGTCGCCATGCAGCCAGCCCGTGAACAAGGCGGACGCCGCCCCGTTCCACGCCACGGCATTCCATTCGCGGTCAAGGATGTAGGCGGGCGCGCCGATGGCGGCGACGATGGCGGCCAGCTCGGCGCTGGCAGGCCCAGCGCCCTCGCCCGTACCGTGGCTGGGGTCATGCTTGTCGGCCACCTCGAACAGATAGGCGCGCTCGGCCGCGCTCAGCTGCAGCACCTGCGCCAGGCGCGCCAGCATCTTCGCCGATGCCGACACGGGCCGCCCCTGCTCCAGCCACGTCAGCCATGTGGGACTGACGTCGCACAGCTGTGCCAGTTCCTCGCGCCGCAAGCCCGGCGTGCGCCGGCGTCCGCCACCGGGCAAGCCAGCCATGGCGGGGGTAACGGCTTCGCGCCGGGCGCGGATGAATTCAGCGAGCTTGTTCGACATGGCACAGATGCATGGTAGTGGATATACCAGTATAAGTTATGGTCTTGTTACAGGATAATTTTATCCTTATTCTGCAGGAACTCACCCATCAACAGGAGAAAACCATGCAGCAGCACGATGTCGTTACCGAACAGTTTGGCAAGACGGCCAATGCCTACCTGAGCAGCGCGGTGCACGCGCAAGGCGCCGACCTGGTGCTGATGCAGGAATGCGCGCGCCGCCACGGCAAGCCCGTCGTCCTGGACCTGGGCTGCGGCGCCGGCCACGCCAGCTTCGCCGTCGCCCCCGTGGCGGCATCCGTCGTCGCCTACGACCTGGCGCAGCCCATGCTCGACGTGGTCGACCACGCCAAGGCGCAGCGCGGCTTGCACAACATCAGCACGCAACAGGGCGACGTCGCGCGTCTGCCGTTTGCCGACGCCAGCTTCGACATGGTCGTCACGCGCTTTTCCGCGCACCACTGGAACGACGTGGCCGCTGCCCTGGCGGAAGCCTGGCGCGTGCTGCGCCCGAACGGCACATTATTGGTGGTCGATATCGTGGCGCCCAAGACGGCCCTGTACGACAGCACCTTGCAGGCGGTGGAAATGCTGCGCGACGCCTCGCATGTGCGCGACTACCGCACCTGCGAATGGGGCGCCAAGTTCGACAACGCGGGATTCACGCACAGCTTGCGCAGCGTGTGGAAACTGACGATGCAGTTCGACGAGTGGGTGGCGCGCATGCGCACGCCGAACGAAAGAGTGGCGGCCATCCGCAACCTGTTCGATGGCGCGCCAGAGGAAGCGCGCCGGTATTTCGCGCTGCAGGACGACTATTCGTTCAGCATCGATGCGGCCATGTTCGAGGCGACCAAGCCATCGGTACAGTAAACGTAAAAACGGCGCCGATGGCGCCGTTTTTTATTGCGTAGGTTGGATTAGCGCGTAGCGCGTAATCCAACAAATGCCGCGATACCACTGCTTTGACCACGCAGTGTCGGCTTACGCTGCGCTAAGCCGACCTACGCCGACCTGCGATCTACGATCTGCGATCTGCGATCTGCTTAGGCCAGCTGGCCCAGCAAGGTTTCGGCGTTCGACACTTCAAACTTGCCGCCCTGCTCGACGTTCAATTGCGTCACGACGCCATTGTCGACCAGCATCGAGTAGCGCTGCGAGCGCGTGCCCATGCCGTGCTTGGAGAAATCGGCGTCCAGGCCCAGGGCCTTGCTGTAGGCGGCGTTGCCGTCAGCCATCATGCGTACGACGCCGGTGGCTTTCTGGTCGCGGCCCCAGGCGCCCATCACGAACGCGTCGTTGACGGAGATGCACCAGATTTCATCGACGCCCTTGGCTTTCAGGTCGGCGGCGTGCTTGACGTAGCCTGGCACGTGCTGTGCGGAGCAGGTCGGGGTGTAGGCGCCTGGCAGGCCGAAGATGGCGATCTTCTTGCCCTTGACCAGGTCTTGCACGTTGAACGTGTTCGGGCCCAGTGCGCAACCTTCGGTTTCGCTTTCGATGAATTCAGCCAGGGTGCCTTCTGGCAGGGTGTCGCCGATCTTGATGGTCATGTTGACTCCTTGTGTACTGTCGGTTAAGGGCGCCGCCCCTTCCATGGAGCGGGCGGCGCCCGTGATCTGGTTCTGCCGGCATGATGCCGGCACTGCGCGATAGTATGCCTGACTTGCCGCATTTGTGCAGAAAATGGGCGGAAAGGCAAAGCCAAAAGTCAAAAAACGGCAAAAAAAACGGCGGCCCTCAGGCCGCCGTCATCGTTACTGACATCAGATCACCTTAATCTGCTTGCTTACGCAGGAACGCTGGAATGTCGTAGGTTTCCATGCCATTCTTTTCCATCGCGCGCACTTGCTCCGAAGCCGATTCGCGGCGCCATACGGCCGGTGCCTTCATGCCGTCGAAACCGGCTGCCGGCGTGGCTACGCCAACCGTCGTCGTCGCCGCTTGCGCGCTACCCATGGCAGCCGACGGGGTCAGCGGGCTGTTGTGGGTGCCGGTGCGCAGCACTTGCTGCGGTACCAGCTGGATGTTTTTCTTCGCGCGGCCCAGGCCTGTGGCCACCACGGTGACGCGGATGTCGTCGCCCATGGCGTCGTCGTAGGCGATACCTTGCGCGATCGACGCGTCCGGCGCGGCAAACGCGCGCACGGCAGCCATGACTTCCTTGATCTCTTTACCTTTCAAGCCACGGCTGGCCGTGACGTTGACCAGCACGCCGCGCGCGCCAGACAGATCAATGCCGTCGAGCAGCGGCGAAGCGACAGCCTGTTCGGCGGCGATGCGCGCGCGGTCCACGCCGGAAGCCGTCGCCGTGCCCATCATGGCCTTGCCCTGCTCGCCCATGATGGTTTTCACGTCGTTGAAGTCGACGTTGATATGGCCAGGCACGTTGATGATTTCGGCAATGCCGGCCACCGCGTTGTTGAGCACATCATCGGCGTGCTGCATCCATTCCAGCATGCTTTCGTCTTCGTAGATCTCTTCCAGTTTTTCATTGAGGATGATGATCAGCGAATCGACGTGCAGGGAGAGCTGCTCCAGGCCTTCGTCGGCGATGTCCATGCACTTCTGGCCTTCGTACGAGAATGGCTTGGAGACCACGGCCACCGTCAGCGCGCCCAGTTCCTTGGCCACTTCGGCCACGATAGGAGCGGCGCCCGTGCCCGTGCCGCCGCCCATGCCGGCGGCGATGAAGACCATGTGCGCGCCGCGCAGCGAATCGGCGATGCGTGCGCGCGATTCTTCGGCCAGCTGGCGGCCGACGGCAGGCTTCATGCCGGCGCCCAGACCGGTATCGCCGATCTGGATGATGTTGTGGGCCTTCGATGTCGACAGGGCCTGTGCGTCGGTGTTGGCGGCAATGAACTCCACGCCCGACATGCCTTTGTTGATCATGTGTTGGACTGCATTGCCACCCGCACCGCCGACGCCGACGACCTTGATGACGGTACCTAAAGCTGTGTTATCGACCATATCGAACTCCATGATGTGCTCCTATCAGATGCGGTTTCCAAGCGCCAGGCCTCATATTGGTAGGAGAACTGGAGATTGAAAACTGCGGTTAAATATAAAATAAAGTTATGTGTGTGTACCTGCGATGCTGCCAAAAAACCTGTGCTGCCGGGCGTAAATCATGCCCTTAAAAATTCCCTAAAAACCATTCCTTCATGCGCTGCCAGACTGCCTTCACCGAGCCGTCCTGACGCGTCACGATGTGGCCGCGCAGGTATTGCTTCTTCGCTTCCAGCAGCAGGCCCAATACCGTGGCATAGCGCGGACTGCGCACCACGTCGGCCAGCTGGCCCCGATACTCGGGCGTGCCCAGGCGCGCCGGTTTCAGGAAGATGTCTTCCGCCATTTCCACCATGCCGGGCATGATGGACGTGCCGCCCGTGAGCACGATACCCGACGACAGCACGCCCTCGTAGCCGGATTCGCGCACCACCTGGTGCACCATCGCGAACAGCTCCTCGACCCTCGGCTCGATCACTGCCGCCAACGCCTGGCGCGACAGGTTGCGCGGGCCGCGGTCGCCCAGGCCAGGCACTTCCAGCGATTCGCCGGGGTCGGCCAGGACCTGCTTGGCCACGCCATAGCGGATCTTGATTTCTTCCGCTTCCGCGGTCGGGGTACGCAAGGCCATGGCGATGTCGTTGGTGATCTGGTCGCCGGCGATGGGAATGACTGCCGTATGGCGGATCGCGCCATCGGAGAATACCGCCACATCGGTCGTGCCGCCGCCGATGTCGATCAGCACCACGCCCAGTTCCTTCTCGTCGGGCGTGAGCACCGCATCGGCCGAGGCCATCGGCTGCAGGATCAGGTCCGACACTTCCAGACCGCAGCGGCGCACGCACTTGACGATGTTCTGCACTGCCGACACGGCGCCGGTGACGATATGCACCTTCACCTCCAGGCGGATGCCGCTCATGCCGATAGGCTCGCGCACATCTTCCTGGCTGTCGACGATGAACTCTTGCGGCACCGTGTGCAGCAATTGCTGATCGGTCGGAATGTTAACCGCTTTTGCCGTCTCGATGACGCGCGCCACGTCGGTCGCCGTCACTTCCTTGTCCTTGATGGCCACCATGCCGCTGGAATTGAAGCTGCGGATATGGCTGCCCGCAATGCCCGCGTACACATTGCGGATCTTGCAGTCGGCCATCAGCTCGGCCTCTTCCAGCGCGCGCTGGATGGACTCCACCGTGGCCTCGATATTGACCACCACGCCCTTTTTCAGGCCCTTCGATTCGTGCTGGCCCAGCCCGATCACTTCGTGGCGCCCGTCGGACATCACTTCGGCTACCACCGCCACCACTTTCGAGGTGCCGATGTCGAGGCCGACGATCAGGTTTTTCGCGTCTTTTGTCATTTCTTTCGCCTAGTTTTTTGGGCTATTAATTGATTAATTGAGTATTCGGTTAAGCCGGTTTTTTAATCGGACTGCCATTTTTCTTCTTGATCGCCGGCGCCGGCCTGCCATCCTTGCCTTCGGCCGGTATCACCAGGCCGGCGGAACTGAGCGCCAGGCCATTCTGGTAGCGCATATCGATCGTGTCGATATTCTCCAACCGGCTCGCCAGCTGCGGGTAGATGCCCACCAGTCGGTCCACCCGCGCCTTCAGGGTCGTATGATTCTGCTCGCGCCCCAGCGCCACGCTCATGCCGTTATCCAGTTTCACCGTCCACGCATAGCGGCTCGACAGCGACAGCGATTCGGGCACCATCTTCAACGGCGAAAACCACTTTGCCAGCTGCACATAGGTGGCCAGTACTTCCTTTTCGCTGCCATCGGGGCCGGCAAACGCAGGCAATTCATGGTCGTCTTCGGCTTCGGCCACATTGGCGGTAAACACGTCGCCCTTGACCGACAGCAGGCGTCCATCCTCGCCCCAGGTGCCCAGTGCTTCATGTTCTTCCAGCGCCACGATCAGCTGGTTCGGCCACTCGCGCCGCACGCTGGCACGGCGCACCCAGGGCACCGATTCGAACACGCCGCGCACGCTTTCCAGGTTGGTCGTGAAGAAATTGCCCTTGATGCGGCCCAGGGTGCCGCTGCGCAGGGTCAGGTAATTCACGTGGCGCAGGCCCTTGTCGTCCGCGCTTTCCACCTTGATCGTGCGCAGGTCGAACATGGGACGCTGCGACACCCACCAGACGCCGGCGGCCACGCACACGACCAGAACCGCGGCCAGCAAGCCGTTGGCAGTCGTATTGAGGCTTTTAGCGTCATGCCACATATCAGCGCTGTCCCTTGTGCATTTTCAGGCTTGCGCCGGAAACGATTTCCAGGCACAGGTCTTCATAGCTGGTGCCTTCCGCGCGCGCCGCCATCGGCACGAGCGAGTGACCGGTCATGCCTGGCGAGGTATTCACTTCCAGCAAAAACAGCTTGCTGTCGGCCGCGCGCATCAGCACATCGACCCGTCCCCAGCCTTCGCAGCCGAGGGCACGGTACGCGGCCAGGGCGATGCGTTCCATCTCGGCGATGATGGCCGGGTCCAGCTGCGGCGGGCAGAAATACTGCGTATCGTCCGTGAAGTACTTGTTCTGGTAATCGTAATTGCCTTGCGGCGCGACGATTTCGATCGGCGGCAGCGCGCGCGCCGCGGCGCCCTTGCCCAGGATCGCCACGGTGAATTCGCGGCCCTTGATGAATTCCTCGGCCAGCACCGAATCGTCGAGGCCGGCGGCGATGTCGTAGGCCGCCTGGAAGGCCGACGCCTCGTTGACCGTCGTGATGCCGATGCTCGAGCCTTCATGCGGCGGCTTGACGATCAGCGGCAAGCCCAGTTCCGCGGCCACCTTGGCCAGGTCGGAGCTGTCGTCCAGCACCGCGTACTTCGGCGTCGGCAGCTCGTGCATCAGCCAGATCATCTTGGTATAGACCTTGTCCATGCCCACCGAGCAAGCCATCACGCCGCTGCCCGTGTACGGGATGCCCAGCTGTTCCAGCGCGCCCTGCAGGCTGCCGTCTTCGCCGAAGCGGCCGTGCAGCGCGATGAAGACGCGGTCAAACTTCTCAGCGGCCAGTTCGGCCAGGCTGCGTTCGCCCGTGTCGAAGCCATGCGCATCCACGCCATGGCTTTTCAATGCGGCCAGCACGCCCGCGCCGGACATCAGCGACACTTCGCGCTCGGCCGAGCGGCCGCCGAACAGGACGCCGACCTTGCCCAATTGTTTAACGTCGATAGCTGAAGCTTGGTTCACGTCAGGCCTTTACAGTGTGAGATTGATACGTTGTCAGTTGTTGCGGGATGCCGCTGATCGAGCCGGCTCCCATGGTCAGCACGACATCGCCGTCGCGCGCCACGCTCATGATGGTGTCGGCCATGTCCGTCATGGACTCGACGAAAATCGGTTCGATCTTGCCGCGCGCGCGCAGGGCATGCGCCAGTGCGCGGCCGTCGGCGGCGACGATAGGCGCTTCGCCCGCCGCATACACTTCGGACAGCAGCAGCACGTCGGGCGCACCGAGCACCTTGACGAAATCCTCGAACAGGTCGCGCGTGCGGCTGTAGCGGTGCGGCTGGAAAGCCAGCACCAGGCGGCGGCCCGGATAGGCGGCGCGCGCGGCGGCCAGGGTCACTTCCGTTTCCACCGGATGGTGGCCGAAATCGTCGACCAGCGCGAAGCTGCCGCCGTTCGGCAGCGCCACGTCGCCATAGCGGGTAAAGCGGCGGCCCACGCCGGAAAACTCGGCCAGGCCCTGCTGCGTGGCGCTGTCGGCGATGCCGATTTCGCGCGCGATGGCGATCGCCGAGCAGGCATTCTGCACATTGTGCATGCCGGGCTGGTTCAGCACCACGTCCAGGTCCGGATAACCTTCCTGCAGCACGGTGAAGTGCATTTCCAGGCCCACGGCGCGCGCGTTGATGGCGCGCACTTGCGCGTCTTCCGCGAAACCGTAGGTGGTGACGGGCTTGGTGACGGACGGGATGATGGCGCGCACGTGCGGATCGTCGATGCACAGCATGGCGCGGCCATAGAAAGGCAAGCGGTGCGTGAACTGCACGAAGGCCTGCTTGAGCTTCTCGAAATCGTGCTCGTAGGTGTCCATGTGATCGGCGTCGATATTCGTGATCACTTCGATCATCGGCGTCAGGTTCAGGAACGAGGCGTCCGATTCATCGGCTTCGGCCACCAGATAGTCGCCCGAGCCCAGCTTGGCGTTCGCGCCGGCGCTGGTCAGGCGTCCGCCGATGACGAAAGTCGGGTCGAGACCGCCCTGCGCCAGCACGGAAGCGACCAGGCTGGTGGTCGTCGTCTTGCCGTGCGTGCCGGCGATGGCGATGCCGCGTTTCAGGCGCATCAACTCGCCCAGCATCACGGCGCGCGGCACCAGCGGGATCTTGCGCGCGCGCGCTGCCGCCACTTCGGGATTGTCTTGCGGGACGGCGCCCGACGTCACCACCGCATCGGCGTCGCCGATGTTCTCGGCCGCGTGGCCGAGCATGACCGTCGCGCCCAGGCTCGCCAGGCGCTGCGTCGCCGCATTGCTGCCCAGGTCGGAACCCGACACCTTGTAGCCGAGGTTGACCAGCACTTCGGCGATGCCGCTCATGCCGCTGCCGCCAATGCCGACAAAGTGGATATTGTTTACTTTATGCTTCACAGAGCTAACCTCATGCCAATTTTTCCAATACGTGTGCGATCGCCTCATTGGCGTCGCGCTTGCCTGCTGCCAGTGCCGCCTGCGCCATCTGCTGGCAGGTATCGCGCGTCAAGGACGCCAGCAGGGTGCTCAGCGACGCCGCACTCATTTCCGTCTGCGGCAGATGAATCGCCGCGCCTTGTTTCGCCATCCATTGCGCGTTGTCGCGCTGGTGGCTGGTGGTCGACGCCACCAGCGGCACGAGCACGCTGGCCACGCCGGCCGCCGTCAATTCCGACAGGGTGATCGCACCCGCGCGGCAGATTACCAGGTCGGCCTCGGTATACGCCCTGGCCATGTCGTCGATGAAGTCGACCACGTTCGCTTGCACGCCCGCCTGCGCATACGCGGCATGCAGGGCGTCGATATTCTTCTTGCCCGACTGGTGCGTCACCAGCGGGCGTTCGCCCTCCGGCATCAGGGCCAGCGCGGCAGGCAGGCTGTCGTTCAGCGCTTTCGCGCCAAGGCTGCCGCCCACCACCAGGATGCGCAGCGGTCCGCTGCGGCCCGCGAAACGCGCGACCGGCGGTGCCATGGCGAGGATCTCGGCGCGCACGGGATTGCCCGTGACGACGGCCTTGCCGGCGGCGCTGCCGAAATCGGCGGGGAAACCGAAGCACACCTGCTGCGCCAGCGGCACCAGGGTCTTGTTCGACAACAGCAGCGCCGCGTCGGCATTGACCAGCACCAGCGGCACGCCCTTCAGGCGCGCCATCAGGCCGCCCGGCACGGTGACGTAACCGCCCATACCCATCACCACGTCCGGCTTGCGGCTGGCGATGAAACGGCGGATGGCAAAGAAGCTGGCCAGCATCCTGAAGCCACCCTGGATGGTGTGCGCCAGGCCCTTGCCGCGCATGCCGGAAAATTCGATGGCGTCCATGGGAATGCCGCTTTTCGGCACCAGTTCCTGCTCCATACCATGGGTCGTGCCCAGCCAGCTCACTTCCCAGCCGCGCGCGCGCATCGTCTGCGCAATCGCCAGGCCCGGGAAGATATGGCCGCCGGTGCCGGCCGCCATGATCATCAGTCTTTTCGTCGTTTTCAAATTCGTCACGTTGTTCATAGCCGGCCTCCGCGCATCAGGATCCGGTTTTCGTAATCGATGCGCAGCAAAATCGCCAGGCCGATACAGTTAATCAGTACGCCCGTGCCGCCATAACTCATCAAGGGCAAGGTCAGTCCCTTGGTCGGCAGCAGGCCCAGGTTCACGCCCATGTTGATGAAGGTCTGCACGCCGATCCAGATGGCGATGCCCTTTGCCGTCAGGCCGGCAAAGGTCTGGTCGATGGCGATCGCCTGGCGGCCGATGTCGAAGGCGCGCTTGATAATCCAGTAGAACATGCCGATCACGACCAGCACGCCCACCAGGCCCAGTTCCTCGCCGATCACGGCCAGCAAAAAGTCCGTATGCGCTTCGGGCAGGTAATGCAGTTTTTCCACGCTGCCGCCCAGGCCCACGCCAAACAGTTCGCCGCGCCCGAAGGCGATCAAGGAGTGCGTCAGCTGATACGCCTTGTTCAGCGCATTGTCTTCCTGCCACGGATCGAGATACGCAAAAAACCGCTCGCGGCGGAATTTCGACAGGGCGATGATGGTGACGAAGATCGCCGTCAGCATGGCGCCGATGCCGCCGAACCAGATGGCGTTGACGCCGCCCAGGAACAGGATGCCCATGGCGATGCAGACGATCACGCCGAAGGCGCCCAGATCGGGTTCCATCAGCAGCAGCAGGCCGACGAAGCTCACAGCCAGCGCCATCGGCATGAAGCCCTTGGTCAGCTTGTGCATGTATTCCTGCTTGCGCACCGTGTAGTCGGCGGCGTACAGCACCATCACCACCTTCATCAGCTCGGACGGCTGCGGCCGCAGGCCCGGCAAATTCAGCCAGCGGCGACCGCCGTTGACCGACACGCCCAGGCCCGGTATCAGCACCATGACCAGCAGCACCAGGGTGCCGATGAAGAGCCACGGCGCGATCTTTTGCCAGGTGGCGACGGGGATGCGGAACACCATCGCGCCGACGATGATCGACACGCCGATGAACAGCGCCTGGCGCACGACGAAATAATTGTTCGTGTAGGCGGCGAACTTGCGCGCGTCCGACAGCGAAATCGACGCCGAATACACCATCACCATGCCCAGCAACATGAGCAGCAGGACAACCCACACCAGCGGCTTGTCATAGTCCATCATCTTCGACTGCCGCGCGCGGCTGTCCAGCGGCTTGGCAGCCGAGCCGGAACCAAAGCGGAAAGGCAGTTGGAAGGCCATCAGATATCCTGTCCGTTTTCCAGGGCGATGTCGCGCACGGCGTCGACAAACACCTGCGCGCGGTGCGCATAGTTCTTGAACATGTCCAGGCTGGCGCACGCGGGCGACAGCAGCACGGCATCACCGGCCAGCGCCAGGCTGCTGGCGCGCTTGACGGCTTCCGGCAAGGTGGCGCAATCGATGATGTCCACGCCGGCCGGCTCGAGCGCCGCGCGCAAGGCAGGCGCGTCGCGGCCGATCAGCACCACGGCGCGCACGTAGCGCGACACGGGTTCGGCCAGCGGCGAGAAATCCTGTCCCTTGCCGTCGCCGCCAGCGATCAGCACCAGGCGCTGTTCCGCGCCGCCAAACGCCTTGCCCAGGCCGGACAACGCGGCCACTGTCGCGCCCACGTTGGTACCCTTGCTGTCGTCGTAATATTCGACTTCGCCCACGGCCGTGATCAGCTCCACGCGGTGCGGCTCGCCCTGGTATTCGCGCAAGCCGTGCAGCAGCGGCGCGAATGGCAAGCCGATGGCGCGGCACAGGGCCAGCGCCGCCAGCGCATTCGAAGCGTTGTGCTGGCCGCGGATTTTCAGCGCATCGGCCGGCATCAGTTTCTTGGCCATCGTCGGCACCGGTTCCGGCGCCGGATCGTTCTTTTTGCGTTTTTTCTCGATCACTTCTTCGCTGGGCACAGCTTGCGCCAGCCAGAAGATGCCGCGTTCATTGACCAGGCCAAAGCTGTCCACTTCCGCCGGCTCGCCCGTGCCGAAGGTGATCGTCTCGACCAGCGGATCGGCCATGTGCAGCACGGCCGCATCGTCGCGGTTCAGGATGCGCACGGTCTGCTCGCCGAAGATGCGCGCCTTGTCCTTGGCATACGCGGCCATGTCGCCATGCCAGTCCAGGTGGTCCTGCGACAGATTCAGCACCGTGGCCGCATCGGCCTGCAGGCTGAACGTCGTGTGCAGCTGGAAGCTGGACAACTCGAGTATCCACGCTTGCGGCAAGGTGCTGGCGACGGGTTCCGCCGCTTCAGCTTCCGCCTCCACCGGCTGCGGCGCGGGCTCGGCATCGAGCACTTCGCGCAGCACGTCCAGCGCGGCCGGGCTGATATTGCCGGCCACGCGCGTGATCAATCCCGCGCGCTCGCACAGCAGGCCCACCAGGCTGGTGACGGTCGTCTTGCCATTCGTGCCCGTGATGGCGATGACTTTCGGCGCATAGCCGCGTTCCGCCTTGAGCGCCGCCAGGGCCTGCGCGAACAGTTCGATCTCGCCCCATACGGGGATATTTTTTTCCTGCGCGGCCGGGGCGATTCCAGCCAGTTCGCGGCCCGGCGCCAGGCCGGGGCTGACGGCAACGAAGTCGACGCCATCGAGCAGGTCGGCCGTGAAGGCGCCGGCGATGAATTGCGCCTGCGGCACGGCGGCCTGCAACGCGGCCAGGCGCTCGGGCGCCTCGCGCGTATCGGCCACGCGCACGCAAGCACCGCTGCGGGCCAGCCACAGGGCCATCGCCAGCCCCGATTCGCCGAGGCCCAGTACCAGTGCTGTTTTAGCGTCGTACATCATCAGCGCAGCTTCAAGGTGGTCAGGCCGAGCAGCACCAGCATCATGGTGATGATCCAGAAACGCACGACTACCTGCGTCTCCTTCCAGCCTTTTTGTTCAAAATGGTGATGCAATGGCGCCATCAGGAAGATGCGGCGGCCAGCGCCAAAGCGCTTCTTGGTGTACTTGAACCAGACGACCTGGATGATCACAGACAGCGTTTCGACGACGAAGATGCCGCCCATGATGAACAGGACGATTTCCTGGCGCACGATGACGGCGATGGTGCCCAGTGCGCCGCCCAGTGCCAGTGCGCCCACGTCGCCCATGAACACTTTGGCGGGGTGCGTGTTATACCAGAGGAACGCCAGGCCGGAGCCGGCCAGCGCGCCGCAGAAGATCACCAGTTCGCCGGCGCCCGGAATGTGCGGGATGAACAGGTAGCGCGCATACGTGGCGTTACCCGTCAGGTAGGCGAACAGGCCCAGGGCCGTGCCCACCATCACGGTCGGCATGATGGCCAGGCCATCGAGACCGTCCGTGAAGTTGACGGCGTTGCTGGTGCCGACGATGACGCAATAGGTCAGCGCGATGAAGCCCCACACGCCCAGCGGATAGCTGATGGTCTTGAAGAACGGCACGATCAGATCGGCCTTCGGCGGCAGGTCCATGGCGAAGCCGGACTGCACCCAGGCGTAGATCAGGTTCCACACGTGGCCCGCGTCAGGTTCCGACACGGAGACGGAAAACGCCAGGTAAAACGCGGCGACGATGCCGATCAGCGACTGCCAGAAGTATTTTTCGCGCGAGCGCATGCCTTCCGGGTCCTGGTGCACCACCTTGCGGTAATCGTCGGCCCAGCCGACGGCGCCAAAGCCCAGGGTGACGATCAGGACCGGCCAGATGAAGCGGTTCGACAGGTCGGCCCACAGCAGGGTGGAAATGCCGATGGCGATGAGGATCAGCACACCGCCCATGGTGGGCGTGCCGTGTTTTTTCAGATGCGTTTGCGGGCCGTCGGTACGCACGGCCTGGCCGACCTTCATGCGCGTGAGCATGCGGATCACGGCGGGACCGGCGCACAGGCCGATCAAAATCGCCGTCAAGGTGGCGAAGACGGCACGGAACGTGATGAAGTTAAAGACCCGCAATGGGCCAATGTCGTCCTGGAAATAATGAGCGAGCCAGAGCAGCATGATTAGTGAGCTTCCTTGTTATTGTTGTTTGAACCAATCAAATGCTGCACGGCCCGTTCCATCTTCATGAAGCGGGAGCCCTTGATTAATACTGTTGCATCCGAACGGCCGGACAAATGCGCATCGAGCGCCGCCAGCAAACCGTCGAACTGTTCGAAATACTCCACGACCGTGCCCGATTCCTGGCTGGCGGCTGCCTGCGCCGCACTCACCAGATGGCGCGCCAGGCCGCCCGTCGCCAGGACGTGTTCGATGCCTTTGGCGGCGGCGTAGGCGCCGATCTCTTCGTGGAACTGCTGCCCCTGCGTGCCGACTTCGCCCATCTCGCCCAGCACCAGGATGCGTGGTGCCGCGGCCTGCGCCAGTACATCGATGGCCGCGCGCGCCGAATCCGGATTGGCGTTATACGTGTCGTCGATGATGGTGGCGCCGTTGGCGGCACGTTTTTTCTGCAGGCGGCCGTTCACGGGCGCGAACGCCTCCAGGCCCTGCTTGATATGTTCGATGGCGATGCCGGCGCCCACGGCGCATGCCGCCGCGGCCAGCGCATTGCGCACATTGTGTTCGCCCGCCGCCTGCAAGCCCACGAAGAACTGGCGCAAGCCGCCGTCCTGGGCGCGCACGCTGACGAACAGGTCGCTGCCAAAATCCTCGGCCGCGCGGTGCGTGCAGCTCACGTCGGCGTCCTTCGACAGGCCGAAGGTGATAACGGCGCGCGCGCCGGCCAGCTCGCGCCACAAGGGCGTGAATTCATCGCCATGCGGGAAGACGACCACGCCGTCGCCGGCCAATGCCGCCAGCGCCGCGCCGTTTTCGCGCGCCACCGCTTCGACCGTATGCATGAATTCCTGGTGCTCGCGCTGCGCATTGTTGACCATCGCCAGGGTCGGCGCGGTGATCGCGGCCAGACGCGCGATTTCTCCCGGATGGTTCATGCCCATCTCGATGACGGCCGCCTTGTGTTCTTCATTCAGACGGAACAGGGTCAATGGCACGCCGATCTCGTTATTCAGGTTGCCGCGCGTGGCCAGGCGCGCTTCTTCGCCAAAGGCCGCCGCCAGGATCGATGCAATCATCTCCTTGACGGTGGTCTTGCCATTGCTGCCTGTGACGCCGATGACGGGCACATTGAAACGGCCGCGCCAGAAATTGGCGATACGGCCCAGCGCGACCAGGGTATCGGGCACCACGATGGCCGCTACCTTGCCGCTGTCCCAGCCTGCGGGCAGGCGCTCGACCACCACGGCGGCGACGCCGCTGGCGGCCACCTGCTCGAGGAAATCGTGGGCGTCGAAACTCTCGCCGCGCAGGGCGACGAAGAGCGAACCGGCCTGGGCGCTGCGACTGTCGGTGGAGACGCCGTCAAAAACGGCGTCGCCCGTCAGCTGCGCGCCTTGCAGCGACGGCATCAGTTCTGTCAGCGTGCCGCGCATCAGTTCGTCCTCATCATGGTCAGGCGCGCGGACAGGGCCAGCTGCGCATGGTCGGCATCGGAGAACGGCAGTTTCTTGCCCTTGATTTCCTGGTACGGCTCATGGCCCTTGCCCGCCAACAGGATCACGTCCGGCTTGGCCGCGTGCTTGATGGCCGACAGGATGGCGGCGGCGCGGTCTTCGATGGCCTGCGGCTGCGGGCCGTCTGCGCGCATGCCGGCGACGATCTGCGCGATGATGGCATGCGGGTCTTCGCTGCGCGGATTGTCGCTGGTGACAAGCACGTGATCGGCCAGCTGCGCGATGGCGCCCATCTGCGGACGCTTGCCCGGATCGCGGTCGCCGCCGCAGCCGAACACGCACCACAGCTGGCCGCCTCGTTCCTGCGCCACCTGGCGCAAGGCGGCCAGGGTCTTTTCCAGCGCGTCCGGCGTATGCGCGTAATCGATGACGACCATCGGCGCTTCCTGGCCGCCCACCTGCTGCATGCGGCCCGGGGCCGGCTGCAAGGATTCGATGCCGTCGATGGCGGCGCGCAGGCCGGTGCCGTGCGCCAGCAAGGCGCCCAGCACGGCCAGCGCGTTGCTGATATTGAAGTGGCCCACCAGCTGCGTCTTGACCAGCGCCACACCCAGCGCGCATTCGAGGTGGAAGTCGGTGCCGGCATTGCGGCTGCGGAACTGGCTGGCGCGCAGCATCAGCACGCCAGGCAGGTCGGGCAAGGCGGCAGCATCCTGCAGGGTATAGCCGATGACGGGATACTCGCCGGCCAGCTTGCCGTCCACGTGCGCCGCCAGACGCAGGCCCATGGGGTCGTCCAGGTTGATGACAGCCGATTTCAGGCCGGGCCAGTCGAACAGCTTGACCTTGGCCGCCTCGTAGGCCGCCATGTCGCCATGGTAGTCGAGGTGGTCGCGCGTCAGATTGGTAAACATGGCGACATCAAAATGCATGCCGGCCGCGCGGTCCTGGTCCAGGCCGATCGACGACACTTCGATGGCGACGGCCTTGGCGCCAGCGTCGCGCATGGCGGCCAGCTTGCGTGCCAGCAGCACGGCGTCGGGCGTGGTGTAGCCGGTGACGTCGAATTCGATGGCGCCGCGCGGCTTGCACAGGCCCACGCCCAGCGTGCCGATCACGGAAGACGTTTCACCGAGGCGCGCCAATGCCTGCGCCAGCCACAGCGCGCAGGATGTCTTGCCGTTCGTGCCCGTCACGCCGGCGCTGAACATGGCGCTGTCTGGCATGTCGTAGAAAGCATGCGCCACGGGACCGGCCAGGCGTTTCAGGTCGCTGACCAGCAGGTGCGGCACGGTCCAAGCGGCGTTCCATTCCACGGCGTCATGCACGATGGCGGCGGCGCCCTGCGCGATGGCGGCGGCGATGAAATCGGTGGCGCCCGCATAGGCGAAAAACACGTCGCCGCGCTGTACGCGGCGCGAATCGGACGTCAGCTGCCCGGACGGGGCAGCCGTTTTGATCCACAAACTGATGTCTTGTATGGTCATGAGTGACTTCACATGGCCTCCGGGCCGGCATTGGCCGGGACCACGATTTCGGTAACGGAGGAATCGGGCGGTACGTTCATCGCGCGCAGCGCGTTGGTCGCAATCGCCGCGAAAGCGGGAGCGGCGACCTGGCCGCCATAGTGGGCCGGGCCGGTCGGTTCATCGATCATCACGGCGATGATGAAGCGCGGCGCCGACATCGGCACCATGCCCACGAAAGAGCCGATGTATTTGCGCGGCATCGCGTAGCGGCCGTTTTCCACCTTATAGGCGGTACCCGTCTTGCCGCCCACGCGGTAGCCGGCGACCTGGGCGCGCTTGGCCGAGCCGTGCGCGCCGGAGACCACCAGCTCGAGCATGGCGCGCATTTCGGCGGCCGTCTTCGGCTTGATCACTTGCTGGCCCACGGGCAGTTCATTGACCTTCTGGAACGACAGGGGAATCGTGTCGCCGTCGCGCGCGAACATCATATAAGAACGCGCCAGCTGGATCAGCGACACGGAAATGCCGTTACCGTAGCTCATGGTCGCCTGTTCCACCGGGCGCCACGATTTATACGGACGCACGCGGCCGGCCACGGCGCCGGGGAAGCCCCATTTCGGCTGCTGGCCGAAGCCGACCTTGGTAAACATTTCCCACATTTCCTGCGACGGCATGCCCAGCGCGATCTTCGAGGTGCCGATGTTCGACGACATCTCGATGATTTCGGAGACGTTGATCACGCCGTGCGGCTTGGTGTCGGTAATCGTGCGGTCGGCGATCGTGTAGCGGCCCGGGCCCGTGTCGATCAAGGTGGTCGGCTTGACCCGGCCCGTGTCGAGCGCCAGCGATACCGTGATCGGCTTCAAGGTCGAACCAGGTTCGAAGGTATCGGTCATGACGCGGTTGCGCAGCTGCTGGCCCGTGAGCTTGCGGCGGTCGTTCGGGTCGTAGCTGGGGTAATTGGCCAGGGCCAGCACTTCGCCCGTGTGTACGTCGAGCACCACGGCGCCGCCGGCCTTGGCGTTGAATTTTTCCACCGCTTCCTTCAACTGTGTGAAGGCAATGTACTGGATCTTGCTGTCGACGGACAGGGTCAGGTCCTTGCCGTCATGCGGTTCGTGGATGAAGCCGATGTCTTCGACGATGTGGCCCAGGCGGTCCTTGATCACGCGGCGGCTGCCAGTGGTGCCGACGAGGGTTTTCTGCTGCGCCAGTTCCATACTTTCCTGGCCCACGTCTTCCACGTTGGTAAAGCCCACCACGTGGGTCATCACCTCGCCCTGCGGATAGAAGCGCTTGTATTCCTTGCGCTCGTCGATGCCGTCGATACCCAGCTTGGAAATCTTGTCGGCCACGTCCATCTCGACCTGGCGTTTCAGGTAAACGAAGCTGCGGTCCGAATCGAGCTTCTTGCGCAATTCGTTGACGTTCATTTCCAGCAGGCCGGCCAGCGCATTGATTTTCTCGGGCGACGCCTGCAGCACGTCGTCGGGAATGGCCCAGATGGCCTTCACGGGGACGGACGAAGCGAGCACCTGGCCGTTGCGGTCGGTGATCTTGCCGCGCGTGGCCGGCAATTCCAGCGTGCGTTCATAGCGCGCCTTGCCCTGCTTTTGCAGGAACTGCGTCGACACGCCCTGCAGCCACAGGGCGCGTGCGCCCAGGCCGGCGAAAGCGAAGAACAGCAGGAACAGCACGACGCGCGAACGCCAGACTGGCAGACGCACCGCCAGTACGGGGTTCTTCGAGAATGGCACGCCTTTCGATGCCGCCACCCGGCCGTTGCTATTACCGCCCAACTTCATTATTCGCCCTCCGTCAGGTATTGCGTACGCGCCGCCGTCAGCGGCGTCATGCTCAGGTCGCGCCGCGCGATCGATTCGATGCGTTCATGCTTGCCCAAAGTGGACTGGTCCAGCTGCAGTTGCGCCCAGTCGATGTCGAGCTGGCGCGACAGCGCTTGCGCGCGTTCCAGATCGATCAGCAGGTGGCGCGACTGGTACTGCGCGTTCACCAGCGACAGACCGCAGCACACCAGCAGGGCCGACAGCAGGACACACAGCTTGCCAGTCATCGGGCGCCGCCGTTTGCAGGGGCGGCCAGCGGCAGGCGCTGCGCCACGCGCATCACGGCCGAACGCGAACGGGGATTGCCCTCGATCTCGGCGTCGGACGGCTTCATCTTCGAAATCAGCTTCATTTCAGGCTGCGGCAAGTCCACCGCGCGGATCGGCAGGCGGCGGTCAGGCTGCTCCACGTTCGCCTTCGAGGCGAAGAAGCGCTTGACCATGCGGTCTTCCAGCGAATGAAAACTGATCACGGCCATGCGCGCGCCCGGCGCCAGGCAGGCATACGCCTGGTTCAGACCGATCTCGAGATCCTCGAGCTCTTTGTTAATGAAAATGCGGATTGCCTGAAAGGTGCGGGTAGCGGGGTCCTTACCCTTCTCGCGGGTCTTGACGGCGCCTGCCACGATGCCGGCAAGCTGTCGTGTGCTTGAAATTGGCTGGACTGCCCGGCCAGCAACAATCGCCTTTGCAATCTGAAAAGCAAACCGTTCTTCCCCATAATCGCGTATCACTTTCTCTAAATTCTGCTCGGTTTCCACCGCCAGCCACTCGGCCGCGGAAATGCCGCGCGTGGTATCCATGCGCATGTCCAGCGGTCCGTCGTTGCGGAAGCTGAAACCGCGCGCCGCGTCGTCGACCTGCGGCGACGAGATGCCCAGGTCGAGCAAAATGCCGTCCACCTGCCGCACGCCGCGTTCGGCCAGGCTGGCCGTCATGGTGGCAAAGCTGTCATGGACGATTTCAAAGCGAGGGTCGCCGATTTGTTCGGCCGTGGCGATGGCTTGCAAGTCCTTGTCGAAGCCGATCAGGCGCGCGTCGGACGCCAGGCGCGACAGGATCAGGCGGCTATGGCCGCCGCGGCCAAACGTGCCGTCGACGTAAACGCCGTGCGCGCGGTCGCCCGTCAGGTCGAGCGCATCGACCGCTTCATCGAGCAGCACCGTGCGATGCTGAAATTCCGGCACCGTGAGTTGTGTCATTACGGAGCCTTAGAAAGAAAAATTGGAAAGTACATCGGGGGTGCCGGCATCGATCGCCTGCTGTTCTTTGTCGGCCAGCTTGGCGGCATCCCATATTTCAAAGTGGCTGCCCATGCCGATCATCATGACTTCGCGCGCCAGTCCGACGGCATTGCGCAATTCGGGCGAGATCAGCACGCGGCCCGCCGAGTCCAGCTCGACGTCGACGGCGTTGCCGAGGAAGATGCGCTGCCAGGCGCGCGCCGACATGGGCCAGGCGGCGATCTGCTGGCGGTGGCTTTCCCACACGGGGCGGGGGAAAAACAGCAGGCAGCCATCGGGGTGTTTGGTCAGCGTCAAACGGCCTTCGCATTGAATCGCCAGCGCGTCACGGTGCTTGGCAGGGATAGACATCCTGCCTTTGGCATCGAGATTGATTGCGGACGCGCCTTGAAACACGGAAGACCTTTTTTTGAGCTTGGCTTGCGACGCTTGCGCATCGCGATGAAAAGGGAAAATTTCCCACAAAAACACACTTTTTCACACAGTTGCCCACTTTAGAGGAAGCAAAGATAGTGGTCAAGCGGTTTCCGATTGGCAAAACAGGAATTTTATTAATGAAATTAAGGACTTAGCGCATATCGTTGAAGGAGTCTCAAATAAAAATATATCGATAAATTAGATACTTATGAAAGATAGTGAATGTGCTACCTCATCTGCACACATGTGTTTTCCTACCGTAAACATCGAAAAAAACGAAATCAAAAAATTGAATTTTTTACAGTTAGTTGACACATGACAATACTTTCGTCATCCAGGCACAACAGCAATCAGCCGCAGCGAAAGACTTGGTTTAAAGCAAAAAATAATCGCCGATGGAGCGTACCGGCCCTGTTTTCCGGGCCTGGCCTGACGCGGGAAAACTTTTTTTGCAATGCAGCAATTAATTGGAAGTCGGAAACTTTAACCAATTGTCCACTTTTAGTTGTATATACAACTTTATCTTGACTGCACTATTTTTAGAAACAAAAAAAGCCCCGTTGCGGGGGCTTTTGGCGCGGCGTGCAGCAGGAAAACCGCTGCCGCCGAGATACTCCCTGGCAAGCCAGGGAGCAGGAATTCCAGTGAAGCAGGCCGATAGGCCGGATTTTGTTACGGCGCCTCCCCTTGCAGGTCGGCGCTATGACAGTCATTCCTCTAGGCGCCAGATTACTCGGGCGCTCAAGCTTTCTACCCGCACGCTCCGCGAGCAGCATCATCGCGTGCCTATTTGAAATTGCACCAGGTGGAGGTTACCGCGTTTCACCGTAACTTAATACGCTCGTCTCTGTGGCCCTATTCCTCGCCTTATACCTTGCGGCTTTCAGCGGACGGCCGTTAACCGTCACCCCGCTCTATGGAGTCCGGACCTTCCTCCCGCCAGCACATTGCTGCGCCGGCCAGCGACTGTCTGGCCTGCTTCACCCGCCATTGTACCGCGCCGCAGCATGTTTCTGCAAAAGCGCGCCACGCCAGCCGGGGGATTGTGTAATTCGGTGTCGCCATTTCAAAAGCCGGGCCAAATCGGCTCACATAGAATGGGGCAAGCTGCTTGCATGCAGGCGCATGCGCACCGCTTGCCCCATTTTATTTGCCACCCAACTAGAATATAAAGAGCCGAACATGACGCAACAACCCCGTACCGGCGGCCAGATCCTGGTCGATGCCCTGCAGATCCACGGTGTCGACACCGCCTTTGGCGTGCCTGGCGAAAGCTACCTCGACGTGCTCGACGCCCTGCACGATTCGGGCATCCGCTTCATCATCAACCGCCAGGAAGGCGGTGCCGCCTTCATGGCCGAAGCCTACGGCAAGCTGACGGGCAAGCCGGGCATCTGTTTCGTCACGCGCGGGCCGGGCGCTACCAACGCCTCGATCGGCGTGCACACGGCTTACCAGGACTCCACCCCGATGATCCTGTTCATCGGCCAGGTGGGCAATGATTTCGTCGACCGCGAAGCGTTCCAGGAAATCGACTACCGCCGCATGTACGGCCAGATGGCCAAGTGGGTGGCGCAGATCGACCGCGCCGAGCGCATCCCCGAATACCTGGCGCGCGCCTTCCAGGTCGCCACCAGCGGGCGTCCCGGCCCCGTCGTGCTGGCCCTGCCGGAAGACATGCTCATTTCCATGGCGACTGTCGCCGACACGCGCGCCTACCAAGCCGTGCAGGCGGCGCCATCCGACGCCCAGCTGCAGCAGCTGCGCAGCATGCTGGCGGCCGCCAAGCAGCCGCTGGTCTTGCTGGGCGGCACTACCTGGACGCCGCAAGCGTGCGCCGACCTGCAGCAGTTCGCGGAAAGCAACCACCTGCCCGTCGCCTGCGCCTTCCGCTTCCAGGACTTGCTCGACAATGCCCACCCGAACTACATCGGCGACGTCGGCATCGGCATCAACCCGAAACTGGCCGCGCGCGTGAAAAATGCCGACCTGGTCATCGCCATCGGCCCGCGCCTGGGCGAAATGACGACGGGCGGCTACACCCTGTTCGACTCGCCCGTGCCGCGCCAGCGCCTGGTGCACATCCATACGGATGCCGAGGAACTGGGCAGCGTCTACCAGGCCGAGCTGATGATCAACAGCGGCATGCCGCAGGTCTGCGCCATGCTGGCCGCCATGGTCCCCGTCGATGCTTCAGCGTGGAAACATACGCCGGCCGAAGCGAAGGCCGAACTGGCCGCCTACCAGGAGCAGCCGCCCATCTTCCAGGATGGCCAGGCGCCGCTGGACCTGTGGCAAGTGACGCAGGAGATCATGGCGCAGGTGCCGGCCGACACCATCCTGACGAACGGCGCCGGCAATTACGCCTCGTGGGCGCACCGTTTCTACCGCTACGGCGGCATGCGCACGCAACTGGCACCGACGAACGGCGCCATGGGCTACGGCGTGCCGTCAGGCGTGGCGGCGAAGATCGTGCATCCCGAGCGCACCGTCATCACCTTTGCCGGCGATGGCGAATACATGATGAATGGCCAGGAACTGGCCACGGCCGTCCAATACCAGGCGGGCGTCGTCATCATCGTCTTCAACAACCAGATGTTCGGCACCATCCGCATGCACCAGGAACGCGATTACCCGGGCCGCGTGTCGGGCACGACCCTGCACAACCCCGATTTTGCGGCGCTGGCGCAAGCGTATGGCGCGCATGGCGCAGTGGTGAATACGACGGAAGAGTTCGCCCCTGCCCTGCAACGGGCGCTGGCACACGCCAGGGCGCACAACTTGCCGGCCCTGATCGAGCTGCGCTATGACGGCAACCTGATCACGCCGAACGCGACGCTCGCCACCATCCGCGCGAATGCGGAAAAGGCGCAAGCGGCCCAATAAGCCTCTTGCCAAGCGAGAAATAACAAAGGCCCGGTCGATACCGGGCCTTTTTCATGTGCAAGTCACAACCGCATCAGGCGGCGGGCGCCTCGGCGCCGTCCTGCGCTGGCGCCGGCGCTTCCGGCATCGGCGGGCATGGCGTGCAGTTTTTCAGGGGGCGGCCGAAATCGCGCACGCGGCTCAGTTTCATCGGCATGCGCACGTTGCCGCCGCAGTAATCGCCTTCCAGGGTCAGGGTCTGGCCATCCTTGGAAAACTTGCCGACGATGGTGCGCTCCTCGCTGTCGGCGCCGGCGATGGTGAAGTCGAAGGCGCCCGTGGCGGCGTCCAGGTTGACGTCGTTGGCCACGATAGGCCAGCTCAGGGCGCCTGCCGTGAATTCATAGATGACGGAATCGGCCTCGGCAAAGCGGTGCAGGGTGACGCGCTGGCCGCCGATTTCGCCGCTATCCTTCTGCAGGCACAGGTCGGAGTAGACGGCCACGCCGTAGCGCTCCAGTCCGGCCGGCTTCTTGCCCTTGACGGCAGCGACAGCGGCGCCCGTGGCGCCAGCGAGCAGCAGCGCGGCCAGCATGGCGGCCAGGCGCGGCGAGGTGAATGAATACATGGCATTCCTTTACTTGAGTAACGGCGCCATTATAACCGGCGCCGCGAACGCAAAAACGCGCCGCCAGGACTAGCCTGGAGACGCGTTTCCTTGCTGATAGACATCCCCGAAGGGATGCCTGCAGCGGTACTAAGCTTCGCTTGCGCGAATATTAGAACGAGTGACGAACGCCAACGTTGAAGGCCTTGTCGCCCGTACCAACATTGCTGTTGTTACCAACGGTGTAGCCAGCGTTGTTTTTGTTCTTGATCTTAGCGTACGAAGCGTAGGTGCTGGTGCGCTTCGACAGAGCGTACGAGTAGCCCAGTGCCCATTGATCAGCGTCAGCATTGGCGGCGGTTTTGTCGTTCGTGCGGATGAACGAAGCCATTACGGTGCCAGCTGGGCCAACAGGTACGGTTGCGCCGACCAGGATGTTGTTGCTGTCGGTGCTGTAGCCAGCCGAAGTGTAGTTGAACGCGTTAACATTGCCGTTGTTGCGGATGGCGCTGTTTTGGCCTTTGTTTGCGCCGTATGCGACGTAAGCTTTAGCAACTGCGAAGTCGTAGTTAGCTGCAGCCAACCAGTTACGGCCGCTACCGGTTTCGGTCAGCGCGGTGTCGTTGCTGGTGTTGTTGTAAGCGATACGAGCGTTCAGAGGACCGTTCGAGTAGCCAGCCGACGCGCCGATTTTGCGGCCGATTTTGTTCGACTCAGCTTGCTCGCCGAAGGTGTAAGCCACGTCAGCGTCAAAGCCGTTGAAGTTTGGCGAGGTGTACAGCACGGTGTTGCTGGTGCGGGTGTTCGCTGGGAACAAGTTCTTAGCGGAACCAGCGTAGCCAGCTGCGAATGGATCAGCAACTTTCGACAGGGTGTTGTACCAAGGGGTGTATTGACGACCCAGGGTCAGGGTACCGGTCGTTTTGCTGCTCAGACCAACGTAAGCTTGACGGTTGAACAAGGTACCAGCAACGTCTTGTTGACCGTTGTCAACGCCGAAGCCCGATTCCAGAACGAACAGTGCCGACAGGCCGCTGCCCAGATCTTCGGTGCCTTTGAAGCCGATACGGGAAGCCGAAGCAATGCCGCTGTCCAGTTTGTTAACGTTGCCGTTAACACCGCCGCGCTCGCTGACGAAACCAGCGTCAACGGTACCGTAGATAACAACGCTCGATTGAGCTTGGGCTACGCCAGTGGCTGCTGCCAGAACTGCCAGGGTGATCAGAGTTTTTTTCATTGCGATTTCCTTTAATTTTTGAAGCAAAAAGTAATACAGCCTATGCATCTCGAGCTGCGCTCTAGCAGAGCGCTTTTTATGAGTGAGGGCAAGGTCTCCACCTGCCACATTGCTGTTCCGGTCAGGGGAACATTCATATCGGTATCGGCACGCTATTGCACCGATAAGCTTGAAGGCTGCATAACGACCGTCATTCGTGCGCCGGTTCGGTGCTCAAACGGCACCGGAAGCGGCACTATAACGACCGTTTCACATTCCATCAAGTTCCAACATGTTACTTCCGGTACCAGGCCGGGGGCTTTTTCAGGCATCCCGACCATCGCCAACCGTACTACGCGACAGAGCCAGTGCCCCTTGCCAACCAATGCATTGGCCTGATTGACCATTCCATCATAGCGCATGGCATGCTGGCACCCGTTGTATTAGTGCAACAGTATCAGGCGAGTGATTAAAACGTCAACATGCTTTACCCCTCATTTGCCCTCGAAGATTTACGCGATAAAGCGCACAATTTGTCAGGCGATAATGGATAAACGGGACGAAGCATACACGGCATCGCCAATGTTTGCTGCCGAACGCCCAAAAACGGGAAATCTTGCGCCCAATTTTGGTGCGTTGCCGCATTATTCAGGGGCGTAGGCGCCATTTTCGACGTCGGCGCGCGCGTCGGAAAAATAGGCAGAGTGCCAACACAATTACTGACTTTCCGGTAATTTAAATTGCTCACATAGAAATGTTTTCCATGTTTTTCAGCCAACGCCGCAACGCTCCGTTTGAAACGGATGAGGACGACTCTTGCTTGCAAATTGCGCATCAGTTGAAACAATTTCTTACAATGTTGCCTTCTGAATATTTTGAGATATTTGTATCCAAAAAACGACACTTTGATTGAAATCAAGTTTTCGCCGGCCCCATTCCACACAATTTACTTTTTCTTTTTCGCATTTTTTGCTTAAAAGCATCAAGAAACAATGCTAGCGCTGGCTTGCGCGCCGGAGCAGGCGCATGAAAGGGCCCAGCAACGGCAGTTTTTCATACAATTCTTCCGCCGCATCCCAATAATCGCGGTGCATGCACACCCGTCCCTGCGCATCGAAGCGCACATGCGTTGCGCCACGAATGCACTGTTCGCCAGATACCAGTCGTTTCATGTGGAAGCGAAATTCCCACGTCAGGAACGCCTGCTCCCCCTGTCCCAGGCTTTCCAGCACGACAAACCGGGGCGCATCGACTTGCACGAACATGTGCTCGAAGATGGCCAGGATGGCGGCATGGCCGACCACTTCGTTGAACGGGTCCTTGAAGCGGGCGTCCGGCGCGTACACGGCGTCCAGCTGGGCCAGGCTTTCCAGGCTCAGGTGCTCGTAAAACGCCACCAGGCGCGCCAGCGGTCCCTCCACGTCTGGCGTGTGCCGCATGTCCGGTGCTCCTGTCATAGGCCCGTCACCTTGCGGATCAGCCAAAAATAGGCGCGGTACGGCAACAGCCGCGCCAGGCGCAGGGTATTCGTGAAGCGCTTGGGAAAGTGGATGTGGAACTGGCCCCGCTCGATGCCGTCGAGCATGGCGGCGGCCGCGTCCTGCGCCGTCATCAGGGCCGGCATGGTGAAATCGTTGTCCGCCGTCAGCGGCGTGGCGACAAAACCAGGGTTGATTTGATACACGTCAATCCCGCGCGGCTGCAAATCCAGATACAGCGACTCCGTCAGGTTGATCAGCGCCGCCTTGCTGGCGCCATATGCGAGCGCCTTCGGCAAGCCGCCATAGCCGGCCACCGAGCCGACGATGCCGATGCCGCCGCTGCCCTGGCGCAACAGCCACGGCAAGGCCTGCTCCAGGCAATTGAAGACGCCGCCCACGTTCAGGGCCAGCAAGCCCTGCGCCGCATCCAGGTCGAAACTATCGGCACGCATGGCCTGATAGCCGCCCGCCACGACCAGGATCAGGTCGATATGCGTCCACTGCTGCTGCAATTCCAGGCAGACGGCCCGCAGCTGCGCATGCTGGGTGATATCGAGCGGCAAGGCCTGCGCCAGCGGCTGTCCCTCGCACAGCTTCTCCAGGCTGGCGCGGTGGCGGGCCGACAGGGCCACGCAGGCGCCCTGCTCCAGCAGCAAGGTGGCGCAGGCGGCGCCGATGCCGCTCGACGCGCCGATGATCCACACGTGCTTGCCGGCCCAATTGGTGATCTTGCGATTCATGGGGCCACCTGCGGACGCTTGCTGAACGATAAAGTGACGGCGCCCAGGCTGAAGCCGAACTTGCTCATGGCGGCACGGTTGAGCATGATCTTCTCATCCATCAGGAACATCCAATCCTCGAAGTCGACGTGGTAGACCGTGCCATCGACGGGCAAGGCCAGCACGTATTGCCAGCGCAGCGCATTGCCGGCCACTTCGCCGACGGCTTCCCCGATCACGTCGGGCGCCGTGCCGATGAAGCGCCCGGGCGCCGTCTTGCGCAAGGTCCACACGCGCCGTTGCCGGCTACCGTCGGAATACGTGAAATCCTCGTCCAGGGTGCCCGTGTCACCGGTCCAGCTGGCCCGCATCACCACGGTGAAGCGTTTCACGACCTTGCCGGAGCGGTCCTGGAAGATGCCGTGGGCGTCGAGCGTGCCGTTGAAATACTGCTGCAAGTCCAGTTTCGGCACTTCCTGCGCGTACATGGCAGGCAGGGGCGGCGTGGAACAGGCGGCCAGCGCCAGCAGCAAGGCGGCCGCCATGCCGCGTGTATACAATGTCATGAGGCGCATGCGTGGTTCTCCCGATGTTCGCTATATATATGTTGCAAGGGCGCGCGCCACAGCAGCAGCGCCGCCAGCAGTTTCAAGGCGCAGGGCAGCAAGGCGTACGCCGCCGCCAGGGCCGGCAAGCCTTTGCTGCTGCCCGGCACATAGCCCAGCCAGCCCAGCAGTGGCAAGGCGATGCCGGCCGCCAGCGCCAGGCTCATTTGCACGCCCCAGTTCCACCAGCCGAAATACGCCGCTTCATGCCGTCCGGCATGGCCGGCCGTGCCGATCAATCCCGCCAGCAAGGCCGGCGGCAAGGCCAGGTCGGCGCCCAGCGCCAGGCCCGACAGCAGGCAGATGGCGGCAAAGCCCCAGGCGGCGCCCACGCCCAGGCCATATGCCCAGACAAACACGGTCGCGGCCAGCAACATGGCACCGCCCCAGGCGCGCGCCTCGCCAAAACGGCGCGCCAGCGCCACCCACACGGGCATCGAGGCGGCCGCCGCGCAAAAATAGACGATCAGGAACGGCCCCGCGTAATGGCCCAGGCGCAGATAATCGCCGGCAAAGAACAGGAACAGGGTGGCGGGGATAGCGGCGGCCACGCCATTGACAAGCAGAACGGCAAACAGCCAGCGAAACGCCCGCTGGCGAAATGGCAGCTGCCAGCCGCCACGGGACGCTGCCAGCGTGACGCCGGATGATGCCGGACGCGGGGCGCGCGCCAGCAGCAGCGCCCCCGCCGCCAGCAGGCAGACGGCAAAGGCCAGCGACAAGCCGTCATAGCCGAGCACGGAAGTCAGTCCCGCCGCCAGGATCACGCCCAGCAAGCCGCAGCCTTCGCGCACGGCCGCCACCCGCGCCCGCTGCGTGGACGCCTGGGTGAGCGCCGCGCCCCAGCTCTGGTGCGCGATGCCGGCCAGGCCATAGGCCGTATAGACGAGCAGCAAGGCTGCCAGGAACCAGGCCAAGGTAGCCCCGTGCGATAGGGACGGCGGATGGAACAGCGCGCCAAAGCCCAGCAGCAGCAAGGGCAGCGCGGCGGCGACATACACGGCATAGCTGCGCCCGCCGCGCGCCATCCAGGCGCCCAGGGCGGGATCGATGAAGGCGGCGGCGATGCGGGCCGCCAGCAGCACGGCGCCGATCTGCGCCAGATCAAGACTGCTGCGCTGCGCATAAAACGGCGCCACATAGATATAGATGGGCAGCGCCAGCATGGCCAGCGGCAAGCCGAACAGGCCATAACTGAACAAGGCCGGCAAGCTCAACACGCTGGCCCCGGCGTTCATGGCAGCGGCGCCGCACTCTGCAGCAAGGCCGCGCGCAGCTTGGGCGCCGTCGATTCGGGCGACAGCCAGATAGCAAAAAACGCGCGCGCAAAGTCGCCGTCGCTCACATCGGCCAGCACCTTGCCATCGAGATAAAAGCGCACGCCGGGCGCGATGCCGGCCCGGTAGGCGCCCGCGATCCGCTGGCCTTCCTTCACATCCGGGAAGATGCGCTGCATGGTGGACAGCCACGCCAGGCGCTGCTCCGGCGTGCCGGCACCGATTTTCTGCATCTGTTCATAGCTGGCCTCGGCGATCTTCTTGCCGTCGAGCGCGCGCGCGTAGCGCAATTCCAGCACAAACGGCGCCGTTGCCGACGCCGCGCCCTGGTAGCCTTGCGGTCCCACCCACAGTTGCGCCCGATAAATACGCATGCCGAACCACGTGTATTCGCCCTCCCCCGCCAGCCGGGCTTCGGGCACGTCGGCGGCGACAAAGGCCGGCGGCGCGGCCGCGGCGCCCAACATGGTCAATGACAGCACAACAGTGGCAAGCAAGCGGCGCATGGTCAGTCCTTCACCAGGGTAAATTGCATCACATCCGTGTTGTGCGCCTGGAAGGCGGCCTCGCAATACGCGAGGTAAAACTCCCAGGTCAGCAGGAAATGGCCATCGAAACCCTGCTTTTCCAGCGCCGTGCGCTGGGCCAGGAAGCTGGCGCGCCACTGGCGCAAGGTTTCCGCGTAATCGAGGCCAAAGCGGAAGGCGTCTTCCACGCGCAAGCCCTGTGCCTCGGCGGCGCGGCGGAACTCGGCCGGCGACGGCAGCATGCCGCCCGGGAAAATGTACTGTTGAATGAAATCCGTGCTCTTGCTGTAGCGCTCGAACAAGTCGTCGGCGATGACGATGGTCTGGATGCAGGCCCGTCCGCCCGGCTTCAGGTTACGCGCCACGCAGGCGAAATAGCCGGGCCAGTAGCTTTGCCCCACGGCTTCGAACATCTCGATCGAGGCGATGGCGTCGTACTGGCCATGACTGTCGCGGTAATCGCACAGCTGCAAGTCGGCCTGCCCTGCCAGTCCCCCATCCTGCAGGCGCTGGCGCGCATACGCCAGCTGCTCGGTCGACAAGGTCAGCCCCGTCACGTGGGCACCGTAATCGCGTGCCGCCGTTTCCGCGAAGCCGCCCCAGCCGCAGCCGATTTCCAGCACCTTGGCGCCCGGCGGCAGCTGCAGCTGGTCCGCGATGCGCGCGTATTTCGCCCCCTGCGCCTGCTCCAGGCTGGCGCCTTCGGAAAACAGGGCGCTCGAATACGTCATCGACGGGTCCAGCCACAGCTGGTAAAAAGCGTTGCCGATGTCGTAATGGGCGTGGATATTCTTCTTACTGCCGGCGCGCGAATTACGATTGAGCAAATGCCGAACCTTGTACAGCAGGTTGCCCCACCAGTTGCCGTAGATCAGCGATTCAATCTGTGCGCGGTTGCGTATCATCAGCTCGATCAAGCCCGGCAAATTGTCCGTGCGCCAGTCGCCGGCGATAAACGTTTCCGCAAAGCCGATGTCGCCCGAGCGCAACACGGCAGCACACAGGCGCCAGTTGTGCAGATCCAGGGTAACGGGGTGGCTGCCATCGCCATACAGCAAGATGCTGCCGTCGGGCGTGCGCAGGCGCAGGGCGCCATATTGCAATTTTTGCAGCAGGCGCACGATCATGCGCGCGCTGGCGGGCATGTCCAGATGCGCATGCCCATGCAAGGGAGTGGAACTGCTGCGCGCATGCAGGCCGGTCGGCAGGGAATCGGAGCTCATCGGGACACCTTTTCTTGTGGAGGGTGGGGTTTGCTGAAAAACGGCACGCGGCGCAGCCACAGGCGCAAGGCTTGCCAATGGATGCGCGCCATCACGCCAAACGTCATCAGGGGATAGCGCAGCAGCGCCCAGGCGATGGCGCCATCGCGCAGCGGCTGCGCCGTCCCAGACAAGCTCGTCTGCAGCAGCGGACCGTCGAGATCGTCGTAATCGACCCGGGCCAGGTGGCGTTCGCCATCGTGTTCGCTGTTGCGCAGGAAACGGAAGCGGTAATGCCCTTCCACCTTGCAAAACGGCGACACATGGAAAATTTTGCTGGCCTGCAATTCGCTGCCATAGGCGATGGGGCCGCCTTGTTCGAGCAAGTACAGGTGGCGCTCGCCGAAGGTATTGCGCACGTCGCAGACCACGGCGCGCAGCGCGCCGTCCGGGCGGTGGCAAAACCAGAAGCTGACGGGATTGAAGACGTAGCCGAACATGCGCGGCATGGTTTGCAGCCAGATTTCGCCGCCGGCATCGACCACGCCGTGCTGGCGCAGCAAGCCGTCGATCCAGTCCAGCAGCGGCGTCGTGCCATCGCCATGGTCGCTGTCGCGGAAGGACAGCACATTGGCGCTGTTACGCGAAATCAAACGGGCGGGAAAGTCGTGCGCACCCAGGCTGCGCAAGGGCAGGCGCAGATAAAACATGCCGTAGCCAAAGGCATGCGCGCGCGGGCGCAACCGCGCATGGCGCACCTGCCCCAGGCACAGCTGGGGCAGCGGCGGGGCCGGCTGCGCGGGATCACGCGGCATGGCCAAGCTCCGCCGCCGCCATGCCATTGAGTATTTGCGCCACGGCCAGGCCCGACTTCAAGCCGTCCTCGTGGAAACCGTAGCCCGTCCAGGCGCCCGCGAACCACGTGTGCTGCGCGCCCTGGAAACCGGCCAGGCGCGCCTGGGCCGCAATCGCCGCGCCATCGAACACGGGGTGGGCATACGAAAATTCGTCGAGGATGGATGCCGGGTCCGGTTCATCGAGGGGATTGAGCGAGACGATGACGGGCGTGGCAAAGGGCAAGGGTTGCAACTGGTTCAGCAAATAATGCACGCACACTTGCGGCGCCTCCCCTTCCGTCGCCGGCCGTCCCTGGTAATTCCAGGCCGACCAGGCACGGCGGCGCTGCGGCAGGCAAGACGCATCCGTGTGCAGCACGGCCCGGTTCGGCTGGTAGCGCACGGCTTCGAGCACGGAGCGCTCGTCGTCGCGGATGTCCGCCAGCAGCGCCAGCGACTGGTCGCTGTGGCAAGCGAGCACCACGTGATCGGCATGCTCGACGCCGGCCGCCGTATGCAGCTCGACCATGCGCGCGCCCCCGTGAGCCTGGCGGCGCACGGCCAGCACGGGGCATGCGAGGCGCTGCTGCGGTATGCCCGCCAGCAATTTTTCCACGTACACGCGCGAGCCGCCCCGTACCGTGCGCCATTGCGGCCGGTCGCTCACTTGCAGCAAGCCATGGTTGTGGCAAAAACGAATGAAGGTGGCCAGCGGAAAGGCCAGCATCTGGCGTGCCGGGCACGACCAAATACAGGCAGCCATCGGCAGCAGATACCAGTGGCGGAACTCCTCGCGATAATTGTGCAGGTCGAGGAACTCGCCCAGCGACATGGCCGGCGCCGGCAAGCTGGCCGTGGCCAGGGCGCTGGCCTGGCGGTTGAAACGCAGGATGTCGCGCAGCATACGCAGGAAGGCGGGGCGCAGCAGATTGCTGCGCTGGGTGAACACGGTATCGAAATTGGCGCCCGCCCATTCCAGCACGCGGGCATCGGACGAGGTGCCCAGCGGCATCTTCACGGAAAACGACATGTCGCTGTCGGCCGCCTCGACACCGAGTTCCTCAAACAGCTGCACCAGATTCGGGTAGGTGGCGTGGTTGAACACGAGAAAACCCGTGTCGACGCCATGCGTGACGCCATCGAGCGTGACATCGACCGTGTGGCTGTGGCCGCCGAAATAATCGCCCGCCTCGTACAAGGTGACGTCCTGGCCCGCTTGCGCCAGGCGATAGGCACATGACAATCCTGCAATTCCTGCTCCGACGACGGCAATTTTCATGAATACACCTGTGTTAAGTTTGTCCTGGACAAAACGAGCCTCATGGATAATCGATGAAATATTGACTTATGTCAATGAGCGCTCCGAGCCATTCACAAACTTATACGCAAGCAATTTTCAATCGGATTCAGCTATTTGGTCCGGGGCGGCGGAAGGCGTAAAATGCATGCAACGTTCTTCCGCAAGCGAGCAAAGCCCCCTGGTATGGATACTGATCTGCAACCTACTTCCGCCTTCAGCATCAGCGATGTCGAACGCGACACCGGGCTGGCCAAGGAAACCTTGCGTGTCTGGGAACGCCGCTACGCCTTTCCCCAGCCCCAGCGCGACGCCTTTGGCGAGCGCAGCTATCCCGCCGAGCAAGTGCAAAAATTGCGCATGGTCAAGCGCCTGCTGGACCTCGGATTTCGTCCGGGAAAAATCATGCAGCACAGCACCGTGCAACTGCAGCAGCTGGCCAGCGCCGGCATCACGCCGCCGCCCGCGCCGGCACCGCAGCTCGAACACTACCTGTCGCTGTGCCGTGGCCAGCAGATGACGGAACTGGGCGACGCCCTGCGCCAGGCGCTGGCCGTGCTGGGCTTGAAAAGCTTCACCATCGACGTCATCGCGCCCCTGACGGGCCTGGTGGGCGAGGCGTGGGCCTGCGGCGAACTGGCCGTGTATGAAGAGCATCTGTATAGCGAAACCTTGCAGACGGTGATGCGCCACGCTATCTTTTCCCTGCCACAGGCAAGCAGCCCGTCCATGCGCACGCCGCGCATCGTCCTCAGCACCTTGCCGCAGGAGCGGCATGGCCTGGGCCTGCTGATGGCCGAGGCGCTGTGCGCGGCGGCGGGCGCCCATTGCATGTCGTTGGGGGTGGAAACGCCGCTGACGGACATCGTCGCGGCCGCCCGCGCGCAGCGGGCCGACATCGTGGCGCTGTCGTTTTCCAGCGCCAGCAAGCAGCGGCAGACGCGCGACAGCCTGCAGCAACTGCATGCAAACTTGCCACCAAGCATGGAATTGTGGGCCGGCGGACGCAGTCCCGTGCTGTACAAGCAGCCGCCCTCCTTCCTGCATGTGCTGGACTTGCGGCAAGTCGACGAAAGCATCGCCGACTGGCGCCGCCGCCACCAGGCGCTGGCCCTGCAAACCCATTGATCCGGCTGGAAAGCGCGGCAACTGCGGCGATCTCCGTGGATAGGCGCGCAATGTTGCCAATCGAACAGTAAAGCATGAAGGGCCGGGCGCGCTCTGGTAGAATAGCCCGTAACACAGTGTCCGGCGCCGCCGGGCCTTAGGTCAGCACCCGCCACCACACATCCATGTTTAGTTTCTTCAAGAAAAAACCCATCGCTCCCGAGGCTGCGCCAGCCGAGCCCCTCGTCCTTCCCGCCACGCCGCCCGCACCGCAGCCTGCCGCTGCGCCCCTGAGCGGCGCGCCGGCCGAGCTCGTGCCCGTGATCGTGGCCGCCGAACCCGAGAAAAAATCGTGGATGACGCGCCTGAAGGCGGGCCTGTCGAAAACCTCGAACACCTTGTCCGTGCTGTTCGTCGGCGCGAAGATCGACGACGCCCTGTACGAAGAGCTGGAAGCGGCGCTGCTGATGTCCGACGCCGGCATCGACGCCACCGAATTCCTGCTCACGGAATTGAAGAAAAAGGTCAAGGAAGACAAGCTGCTCGATGCCGCCGCCGTCAAGGCCGCGCTGAAAGTGCTGCTGATCGAGCTCCTGAGCCCGCTGGAAAAGCGCTTCGAGCTGGGCCGCCACAAGCCGCTGGTGATGATGATTTCCGGCGTGAATGGCGCCGGCAAGACCACCACCATCGGCAAGCTGGCCAAGCACATGCAGTCGAACAACCAGTCCGTGCTGCTGGCCGCGGGCGATACCTTCCGCGCCGCCGCGCGCGAGCAGCTGATGGTCTGGGGCGAGCGCAACAACGTCACCGTGATTTCGCAGGAATCGGGCGACCCGGCCGCCGTGGCCTACGACTCCGTGCAATCGGCGAAAGCGCGCGGCATCGACGTGGTGATGGTCGATACGGCCGGCCGCTTGCCGACGCAGTTGCACCTGATGGAAGAATTGAAGAAAATCAAGCGCGTGATCGGCAAGGGCATGGAGGGCGCGCCCCATGAAACCCTGCTCGTCATCGACGGCAACACGGGCCAGAATGCCCTTACGCAAGTGAAGGCCTTCGACGATGCCCTGCAGCTGAGCGGCCTGGTGATCACCAAGCTGGACGGTACCGCCAAGGGCGGCGTGCTGGCGGCGATTGCCCGCGTACGCCCCGTACCCGTGTATTTCATCGGTATCGGTGAGAAAATTGAAGACTTGCAGCCCTTCGTGGCTGCCGAATTTGTCGAAGCGCTGCTCGGATAAGCCCATACATGATTGAATTTCAGCACGTCTCCAAGCAATACTCCGCCGACGCCGTGGCGCTCAGCGACATTTCACTCAATATTGCCAAGGGCGAGCTGGTCTTCCTGGCCGGCCCGTCCGGCGCCGGCAAGTCCACCTTGCTGAAAATGATCGCCGCCATGGAACGCCCCACGTCGGGCAAGCTGATCGTCAATGGCCAGGACATGGCGAAGATCAAGCCGGCCGGCGTGCCGTTCTTGCGCCGTAACATGGGCCTGATCTTCCAGCAGCAAAAACTGCTGAACGACCGCTCCATCCTAGCCAACGTCATGCTGCCGCTGCTCGTCGTCGGCGCGCATAAAGTGGCCGCTGAGCAACGCGCACGCGCCGCGCTCGACAAGGTGGGATTGCTGGACCGCGCCATGGCGCGTCCGCTGTCGCTGTCGGGCGGCGAGCAACAGCGCGTGTCGATCGCGCGCGCCATCGTCAACCGGCCGCAGATCATCCTGGCCGACGAACCGACGGCCAACCTGGACCGCGCCAGCGCCAACAAGGTGCTCGACGCCCTCAAAGCATTTCACTCGGTGGGCGTGACCTGCCTCATTTCCAGCCATGACGAACAGATGCTCGACGCCGCCGCCCGCGTGATCCACCTGAAAAACGGCCAGCTGGTCGCCATCGACAAGGCCACGCAGGCGCCCGTCTTCGCCCCGCCCGATCCCGATTTCGCGCCCGCCCCCGACCAGGACGACGCGCAGGGAGAACAGGCATGAGAGGCTGGTTCCGTCAACACCGCTTCGCGCTCGGCTCGGCGCTGATTCATTTGCGCAAGTCGCCAGGCGGCTTTTTACTGAACGTGCTCGTCGTCGCCATCGCCCTGTCGCTGCCGTTCGCCGGCTTGACCATGCTCGACAATGTGCGCCCCATGTCGGAACAGATGTCGGTCGACCCGGAAATCAGCGTTTTCCTGAAGATCGACACGCCGCGCGAGCAAGCCGTGGCCCTGGCCAGCGCCATGCGCAAGATCGTCGGCGAGCAAAAGGCGAAGATCGTCTTCATCCCGCGCGAACAGGCGCTCGATACGCTGAAAAACAAGAACGGCCTGGCCGACGTACTGAGCACCCTGGGCGACAATCCCCTGCCCGACAGCTATGTACTGAAACTCGATGCCTTCAGCAGCGCCAGCGAAGCGCAGGATGTCGATGCCGTAGCGGAACAGTTGCGCCACTTGCCGGGCGTGGAATCGGCGCAAGTCGATTCGGCCTGGGTCAAGCGCCTCGCGGCCCTGCTGGGCGTGCTGCGCCTGGTGCTGCTGTTGCTGGCGATCACTTTGGGCGTGGCCGTCATCGCCGTGGTCTTCAATACCATCCGCCTGCAGGTGATGCAGCAGCGCGATGAAATCAGCATCTCGAAACTGATCGGCGCCACCGACACCTTCATCCACCGCCCCTTCTATTACACGGGCGCCCTGCTGGGCCTGTGCGCCGGTGCGCTGGCGCTGGGCGCCGTGGCGCTGGCCTTGCAGCCGCTCAATACCGCGATTGCCGAGTTTGCACGCCTGTACGCGTCCGAATTCCAGCTGGTGCCGCTGGCGCCGCTGCCGATGGCCGGCTTGCTGGCTGTCAGCGCCGGCCTGGGCCTGATCGGCGCCTTCCTCTGCGTGCAGCGCCACCTGGCGCGCCTGAACTGACCTTCCTTTCCATGGCGGCGCTCCTGGCGCCGCCATGCGCCTCGCCATCCCCATCTGCTGTTATCTTGATATTAAGCAAGTATTCTTAAGGTTCGCTTCAGCCAGAGGCCGTAGACTAGCTACGTTGTCGTGAAGCGGCCTGCAATGCTGTTCAGATCGCTGTTCAGACATATTTATCAAGCATTCATTCGCCATAGTATTTAGGCTATCAGGACGATTAAATGTGCTGATTGGCACTCTCAAGCAGAGAGTGCTAATATAGGGACATACCAACAGCAGAACCGCCATGGACGCCAGATGAAGATGGTGCCGCGATCTGCAAAGTGCAAGACCGAATACGCAAAACAGAACAGACAATCGGGCCACATCGTGTGATGTGGCCAACTGGAACACAGCAAGACTACGAGGGAGAAAACATGACTATGATGTCCGCAACATCCGCATTGGTTCCGACCAAAAGTAATGCGCTGGGCCTCGGGTTCACTGGCAATCTGGGCAATATCGACGCCTATATTTCGGCCGTGAATCGTCTGCCCATGTTGACCCACGACGAAGAAATTTCGCTGGCGAAACGCCTGCGTGAAAAAAATGACCTGGCCGCCGCGCAAGAGCTGGTGCTGTCGCACCTGCGCCTGGTGGTCTCGATTGCCCGCGGCTATCTGGGCTATGGCTTGCCGCATGCCGACCTGATTCAGGAAGGCAATATCGGCTTGATGAAAGCCGTGAAACGCTTCGATCCGGACCAGGGCGTGCGCCTGGTGTCGTACGCCATGCACTGGGTGAAAGCCGAGATGCATGAGTACATCCTGAAAAACTGGCGCCTGGTCAAGGTTGCGACGACGAAGGCGCAGCGCAAGCTGTTCTTCAACCTGCGCAGCCACAAGACGGGCCTGGACGCGATGACGCCGAAACAGATCGATGCGCTGGCCAAGCTGCTCGACGTGAAGCGCGAAGAAGTGATCGAAATGGAAACGCGCTTGAGCGGCCGCGACATCGCGCTGGAATCGCCGACCGACGATGAAGACGACAAGTTTTCGCCGATCGCCTACCTGTCGTCGGAGCAAAGCGAGCCGACCAAGGTGCTGGAAGCGGAACAAGTGACGCGCCTGCAATCGGAAGGCCTGGAAATGGCCTTGTCCAAGCTGGACGCCCGTTCGCGCCGCATCATCGAAGCGCGCTGGCTGGCCAACGACGACGGTTCCGGCGCCACCCTGCACGCCCTGGCGGAAGAGTTCGGCGTATCGGCCGAGCGCATCCGCCAGATCGAAGTGGCGGCCCTGAAAAAAATGAAAGGCGCGCTGGCGGCCTACGTGTAATCGAAAGCAATGCCGCAATGCAAAAGGCGCCGCAAGGCGCCTTTTAGTTTTACAAATAACATTTATCAACAGATAAACATTGTCAGCCCTTACGCTGCAGCCAAGCCCTTGACGAGGACTTCGGCGACCAATTCATTCAGATCCGCGCCGCGTTCCTTGGCCAGGGTCTGCAATTGCAACACCAGATCGCTGTTCAGCTTGACGGCGAACGGCACCAGGCCCAAGGCCTGATCGCGCTTGCGCTGCTCGCGGCGGTCGACGACCACCGCTTCCTTACCGAATGCACCGGCGCCGGGAACATTCATCTTTCCCATCAGTTTCTTGGCATCGCTTTTGGCCAGGTCGGTTTTTTTCATGGTTGTTTCCTGATTTTCAAAACAGCCATTCTACGCAGTAATCGGCGCGCCGCGTGGCCGGCACGTCAATTCATCCGCAGCGCGCCAATGGTGCGCCGGGAAAATATCATTTTGTTATTATCATTTTCATCCCGCGCGTGGACGCCATGCCGGGACGCTCCAACTGAAAGGAAAAGCATGCACTACCTACATCAATCGTACCGAACGTGGTTGTTCCCCCTGTTCATCGCCTGCCTGGCCATGCTGGCGGGCTGCGGCGCGGCCGGCAGCGCCGGCGACGCGGAAAACACGCCGCGCAGCGTCACCTACGTGCTCTCGCCGGGAGAACAGGTGGCCATCACGGCCACCGATACCCTGAAACTCGAGCGCGTCAACGACAGCCGCTGCCGCAAGGGCGCCGTGTGCGTGTGGAAAGGCTACGTCAGCTACAGCTTCAGTTTGCTCAACAGCGCGGGCGCCACCGACATCGTCTTGTCCGAATCCATGCCCGGCGCCGCCAGTTCCGTGACCATCAACCACCTGACGTTCACCCTGCTCGACGTCGACCCGGCCACGCCGCCCGCCCTGAATGCGGCCGAGCCCACCTACCGTGTCAAGGTCAAGATTACGCAGGGCGCACTGCCCCGCTAAATACCGTGGCGGCGCTGGCTGTCGGCGGGCGCCTGCTGGCGCTCCAGCATGCCGTAATCGCGCACCACGCCGGCGATGCGCAGCCGGTAATCGTCGAACACGCCGTGCCGGCCGGCCGACTGCGCCGCCCGGTGCGCTTCCAGCTGCCGCCACTGCGCCAGCGCCGCTTCGTCGCGAAAGAAAGACAGCGACAGCAATTTGCCTGGCTCGCTCAGGCTGCTGAAGCGCTCGATGGAAATGAAGCCATCGACCTCGTCGAGCAAGGGCCGCAGCGCGGCGGCCAGGTCCAGGTACTGCTGGCGTCCTTCGGCGCTGGGCCAGACTTCGAAAATCACGGCGATCATGCTGTTTCTCCATTGTTGAAAACGGGGATGCGGGCATTCTGCGAAGGCCGGTACGACCAGGCCAGCGGCATGTCTTCCAGCCCATCGGCCCATGCCTGCAGGCATGCCGTGGCGATGGTGTGCGCGATGGACTGGCCCGGACAGGCGTGGCGGCCATGGCCAAAGCCCGACTCCGCCTGGCCGGCGCTGGCCAGTACGACGATGATCGTCTGCCCGGCCGGTATGCGCACGCCGAGCAATTCCACGGCATCGGCCGTGTAGCGGCGCGTGTTGTGGATGGCGGGATCATGCCGGCTGACCTCGCGCAGCAGGGCCGGCCATCGCTGGGGCGCTGCGCGCAGTTGCGCGTACAAGGCAGGCTGCGCGTGCAAGGCCACGACGGCATTGCCCAGCAAGCCGGCCGTGGCGTCGCAGGTCTGCGACAGCAAGCCCACGAGGTTGGCCAGCACGCCGCCAGACGCCTGCCAGCCGACGGCATCCGCCCCGGTCACGATGTCGTGCAGCAAGCTGCCGGGCAAGGCCTGCCCCTCGCGCAGCAACGCGCTAAAACCTTGCAACAGGGCATCGGCTGCTCGCTGCGCGCCGGCCAGTTGTTCTCCATTGCTCAGCGGCGACAAACAGGCGACAAAATCGCGCGTCCAGGCGGCCAGCGCCGGCCATTGCGCTGGCGCAAAGCCCAGCAAGTCCGCCATGGCGAACAGGGGCAGCTCAAAAATCGCTTCGTTCAGCTGCGCGGCGCTGGCGGGAACGCGGTCGCCGGCAAGATCCATCACCCGTCCATGCAGGCGCGCCAGATCCACCTGGCCCAGCGCGCGCGCCAGCACCTGTTTCGGCACGGCATGCCGCTCGCCCTCGTTCATGCGCACCAGTTCGGCAAAGATGGCGCCGCACGGCGTACCTGCCAGGTTCTGCGGCACGGCCTGCCCCAGCGGGCGCACGCGGCAAGCTGGATGCTCAAGGACGGCCTGCACGCCAACGGCTCCCGTTGCCAACCAGCAATCAAGCGACGCCTCGAAACGCAGGGGCGGGCCTTCCGCCAGGCGGCGATAGTAGTCATACGGCGCCGCGTGGGTGACGGCGGAAAAAGGGTCGGCGAGCGGCATGCGCATTCCATTGCAGTGATGTGGGGACACGAGTATGCTGCCCCTTCCACTACAACACTTCGCCCACGGACGAATCATGGATGACAAACTTCCCTCGGCCGACATGGGCCTGGCGCAGCTGGCCGGCGCCATCGCCGAACCGGCCCGCGCGCGCATGCTGTGCAGCCTGCTCGATGGCCATGCGCGCACGGCCACGGAATTGGCCACCTTGGCCGAGGTAGGCGCCTCGACGGCCAGCGCCCATCTGGCGCGCTTGCGCGACGACGGTTTGCTGTCGATGCTGGCGCAGGGCAAGCACCGCTATTACCGCTTGGCCAGCGTGGAGGTGGCGCGGGCGCTGGAAGCGCTGCTGGTGGTGGCCGGCGTGCCCGCAACGCCGTTTACGCCCTCCACGCCGGACCGCTTGCGCCATGCGCGCACCTGTTACGACCACATGGCCGGCACGGTCGCCGTCGCCATGCACGACCAGTTGCACGCGCAAGGCTGGCTGCTCGACGATGACGGCGAAGGAGAGTATCGCCTGTCGGAAACGGGCGCGGCCGGCATGGCGGCGCTGGGCATCGACGTGCCGCAATTGCAGCGCCAGCGCCGCCGCTTTGCCTGTGCCTGCCTGGACTGGAGCGAACGGCGCGCCCACCTGGGCGGCGCGCTGGGGGCGGCCCTGCTGCAGCTGGCCCTGCGCCAGCGCTGGGCCGAGCGCGAGCTCGACAGCCGCGCCCTGCGCCTCACGCCCGATGGCGAAAGGCGCCTGCGGGCCGCTCTGGGTGCGCCATGATCGCCTTCGAAGGCTTGGCCAAACAGTACGGCACCTTCGAGGCCGTCAAGCCGCTGACCTTGCAAGTGGGAAAAGGAGAAGTGTTCGGCTTCCTGGGCCCGAATGGGGCCGGTAAAACCACCACCATCCGCATGCTGATGGGCATCCTCGTGCCCAGCAGCGGGCGCGTGCTGATCGATGGCCTCGATTGCCACCGCGATGGCGCCGCCGTCAAGCGCAAGGTGGGCTATCTGCCCGACAATCCCATCTTCTACGATTATTTGCGGGGCCGCGAAATCCTGCAATTCGTGGCCGAAATGCACGGCTATCCCCGCGCGCAAGCGGCCGAGCGCGCGGCGCGTCTGCTGACGGAATTCGGCCTGGACGAGGCGAGCGAGGATTTCGCCGTCAATTATTCGCTGGGCATGAAGAAAAAGCTGGGCCTCGCGTGCGCGCTGATCCACGATCCCGCCGTGCTGATCCTCGATGAACCGATCAACGGCCTCGACCCGCGCGCGTCGCGCGACGTGCAGGAGCGCCTGCTGCGCATCGCCGCCGCCGGCACCACCATTTTTGTTTCCACGCATTTGCTCGACATGGCGCAAAAGCTGTGCAGCCGGGTTGCCATCATCCACCGTGGCGCCCTGGTGGCCACGGGCAGCCTGGACGATATCCGCCAGCAACTGTCCAGCGACGGCAGCCTGGAAGACCTCTTTTTGCAACTCACCGACGAAACCGCATGACACCGGCGCCGCTCACCGCCTGGCGCGCCGTCTGGCTGCTGACCCGCTTGCGCCTGCAGCGCCTGCTCAACGTCAGCGGCAAGGGCTTGGCGTTCCATCGGGGAGGCAAGAGCCGGCCCGCCACGCCAGGAAAGAAACGGGGCCGATGGCTGCTGGGCGCGCTGCTGGTCTTGCCCATGCTATTTGCCTCCGGCAATATCGCGCGCCATGGCGTGCTCAACATGCATTGCCTGCTCGACCAGGTGACCGCCTGCCAGGCGCAAGGCAGCATGCAGGCGGGTGAACGCCTGCTGGCGCCCGTCATCGCCGAATTGATCGGGCACCCGTTCAGTACGGCACTGGCAGGCGGCCTGACCCTGCAATTGATGCTGTTGTGGCTGGTCAGTGTCTTGTTGCCGTTAGGCATGGGCGAGCTGTCGAAACCGGACTGGGACCTGGAATGGCTGGTCACCTTGCCGGTCGACAAAGCCACGCTGCTGTGGGCGCGCGTGCTCGAACGCACGCTCGTCAATCCGGCCGGCCTGCTGGCCCTGTGGCCCAGCACGACTGTCATCGCCTGGTATTCGGGCCAGGGCTGGCTTTCTCCACTGTCCGGGCTGGCGGCCAGCCTGCTCCTGCTGGCCCTGGCCGCCATGCTGCGCACACTGGTCGATACAGGCCTGCGCCTGTCGCTCAGTCCGGCACGGCTGGGCAACCTGCAGGCGCTGCTCTCGGTGGCCGGGGTATTTCCCATGTATATGGGCATGTCTTTCGGCATGGGCGCGGGCGGCTTTGCCCATGGCTGGGCCGCAGCCATGCCCGCCTGGAGCGGCTGGACGCCGCCGGGCCTGCTGGTGCGCGTGCTCAATGCCGCCAGCCCGGCGGCCGCACTGTTGCCGGCCTGCCTGCTGCTGGTGCAAGTGCTGCTGCTGATGTGGCTGGGCATGGCGATGCTGCGGCGCCAGTTTCGCCATGGCGTCGTGGGCGCGGGCCAGCGCGAAGCCAGCCGCAAGCGTTCGCCGGCGGCGCTGCACGCTGGCCAGTGGCGCGCCCGCATTGGCACCGTGATCCAGCGCCGCGAACTGACCCTGCTGATGCGCGACCGTAACTTCATGGTGCAAACCCTGCTGCTGCCGCTGCTCATCCTCGGCGGCCAGGCCGTATTCTCGGGCCAGGCGCGCGACCTGCACGCGCTGCTGTCCAGCCCCGCCTTGCTGGCCTCTACCGGCTTTTTCCTCGGCACTTATGTGCTGATGATGTCGGCCTTCCAGACTATCAACAAGGAAGGCGGCGCGCTGTGGCTGCTGTACACGTTTCCCGTCTCCGTCGAACAGGCGCTACGGCAAAAAGCCCAGCTGTGGGCCGCGCTGGCCCTGCTCTACCCCCTGATCCTGTTCGGCGCGGCGCTGGCCTGGCAAGACGCCTGGCGGTGGGACATGGCGGGTTTGATGCTACTGGCCCTGGCCGGCATCCCCTTGTATTCAATGATCGCCGTAGCGCTGGGCGTGTTTGCCAGCGACCCGCTGGCCACGGAAGCAACGGCGAAAATACGCCCCACATATATGTACCTGTACCTGCTGCTGACCGGCCTGTACATCGCCGCGCTGGCGGCCGGCAGCGTGGCGCAGCAACTGGTATTTGTCATGCTGACGGCAGCGCTGGCCGTGGCCCTGTGGCAAAAAGCACGCGATGCGCTGCCCTACCTGCTCGATCCCGCCGCTTCACCGCCGGCCAGGGTGACGGCGGCCGACGGCCTGATCGCCGCCATGCTGTTTTTTATTCTACAAATCCTGCTGTTAATCCTGCTCAAGGACAAGGTGGCCGGCTTGCTCACGTATGTGCTGCTGCGCCTCGTGTATTGGCGCGCCGGGACGGCCGGCGTGCCGCGCATGGCACAAGGCCGGCACCCCTGGCGCTGGGGCGTGGCAGGCTCGGCCGTCGCGGCGCTGGCCGGCATCGCCTGCGCAGCTCTGTTGCCGCAGCCTGCCGCGTCACTGCCCGGTGTTCTATCCTGGAACGGCCTGTGGCTGCTGGCCCTGGGCGTGCTGGCCGCGCCCCTGTGCGAGGAATTCATCTTCCGCGGCTTGCTGCAAGGCGGCTTGCGCCGCTCGCTGCCAGCCTGGCAGGCGATCGGCATCGCCGCCGCGCTGTTTGCCGTCGTGCATCCGCCCGCGTCAATGCTGCCCGTCTTCGTGCTGGGCCTGTGCGCGGGCTTCGCGTACGAGCGCAGCGGCGCGCTGCTGGCGCCCATGCTGGTACACGCGGGCTACAACGCCGCCCTCCTCGCGTATCAGCAGCATGTTTAATCACCGGCAAGTTTGCTAGAATCGCACACGTTTCCGTCCGTATCCCAACCAATGACTACGCACAGATCGCGCATGAATCCACGCTTGTTTGCACCATTTATCGTCGTTGCGCTGCTGAGCGGCTGCACGGTACTCGCCCTGCGCCCCAACAGCGGCGTGGAAAACCGCACGTTCACCGTGCAGGAAACGCCGCGCCTGCGCATCGACGCGCCCAAGGCGCGCATCCAGCAGCCCATGCCCAACGACCACTTCATCGGCATCGCCCTGTCCGGCGGGGGCAGCCGCGCGGCCAATTTCTCGGCGGCATCACTGGAGCAGCTGGAGCAGTTCGGCCTCGTCAGCGGCGCCTCGGCCATCTCCGGCGTCTCGGGCGGCGCCATCGCGGGCGGCTACTATGCGCTGCATGGCAAGCAGACGGACTGGCCCTTGCTGCGCAGCAAACTCAAGACGGATTTCTTCGGCCAGACCATTTTAAAACCGGCCAACCTGACGACGATGTTGTTGACGAACAAGACGCGCACCTCCTTCCTGTCCGACGTGTTCGACGATGTGCTGTACGACAAGAAAACCTATCAGGACTTGCCGCACGACGGCCCCATCTTCCTGGCCAACGCGACGGACGCCACCGATGGCGGCAAGCGCGTGGTGTTTTCCTATGAGTATTTTTACGGCACCCTGCATTCGCCGATCCAGGATATCCGCCTGGCCACGGCCGTGGCCACCTCGGCCGCCTTTCCCGGCGTGTTCGATTCCGTCACCTTCGAGCGTTTCCGTCCGAAAAATACGTTCGTGCCGGAACTCGGTTCCGAGTCGCGCGAATCGCCGTCCTACGTGCACCTGTTCGACGGCGGCGCGGCCGACAACCTGGGCGTGGAAACCCTGTGGGACGTGGCCCTGACGCAACTGTACGGCAACGACATGGCCGTCGTGCCGCCGCGCCTGAACAGCAAGCCCTTCATCCTCATTTCCATCGATGCCAACGCCCCCAATTCCAGCGCCGTATTCGAAAAGATGTCGGACGAGCGCCAGCCGCTGGACCGCATCTTCAACAAGAATATCTACGACGCCGTCGACGCCCTGTTTTCGCGCCAGCGCAAGGAAAACCTCGTCAAGATGGGCTTTGGACAGGCCCGCTTCGATACCATCACGCATGAAAATTTCGGCGACCTGAGCCAGAAATTCGTCAAGGGCAAGCGCACCTCGGCCTTTGCCATCCCCGTGCTGTGCCGCCCCCACCTGGGCCAGTTCCGCTGCGAAGTCGATGCGGCCGATCCCTTGCCCGGCCAGATCCGCACGTGGCTGGAGGGCTTTGCCTGGCATATTTCCATCGACCAGATCGCCTCGCTGGCGCTGCGCCTGTCCAGCGGCGATGCGCAAGTCGACAGTGCCCGCAAGGAAGAACGCGCCGCCCTCGTCAAGCTGCAGCGCCTGGCCACGCAGACGAAAACCCATCTGAAACTGACGGGGCCGGAAAATTGCAGTCCGGACGTCCTGCAATCGGCCCTGTACAGCGCCGCGCGCGTGCTGATCCTCGACGACGAGGAATCGCGCTTCGCCCTGTGCGACTACATGCTGGCGGGCAAGCTGATCAATGACGACACCGTCTGCAAGCAGCGCTACGTGCACGCCGTGCCCCGCTTCGCCATCGAAAGCGAAGATTTGCAGTACCGTAACCTGAGTTCGGACGGCAATTCCGTGAACGTGCCGATACGCTGCAAGAAGTGAGCTGCCTGTCCCGTCAAGAGTAACTCTTGATTGTAATCAAGACAGCCATGACGTCGACGAAGAAGAATGCACTGTACGGCTGTTGCGGGGAATAAACCCATGCAACGCAGCCGCCTGGTCACCATTCATCGTGAAGGATAGCCCATGTTTTGCACGGCATGCGGGACGCAGCAAGCGGAAGGCAAGACGCACTTTTGCGCCAACTGTGGCGCGCGCAGTGACGCCGCCGAGGCACTGCCTGCCGGTGTGGCTGGCTGGAGTTGGGGCGCCTTCCTGCTGAACTGGATATGGGCGATCGGCAACCGCACGTGGATAGGCTTACTCGCACTGATCCCCTACGTTGGCATCGGGGTTGCCATCTGGCTGGGCATCAAAGGCCGTGAGATGGCCTGGAAAAATGGAAAATGGCAAAGTGTTGAACACTTCAACCTGGTGCAACGAAAGTGGTCGCAATGGGGCATCGGTCTTACGCTAGTCATCGGCGTGATCAGCCTGTTGCTGTCTTTCGCCTTACTCGTATCGTGGTCGAAAGACATGAAGCGCGTTGACGCCAGCACCATCGACACCCTGCTGGCGGCAGCGGAAACGTCCTCGCCAGAGGCAGCACAAGCGGCAATTTGCCCCGCCGAAAGCGATGAGTAGCGCCTCACACGCGCACAAAAAAGCCCGCACGATCACTCGTACGGGCTTTAGCGCAAGGATTCCAAGCGCCCGGTTGATTTAGATCAATCGACCTTAAATCAACCGACTACGCCTGCGCATGTAGCTGCGGCTTAACGCACCTTCCAGTTCCTGCTCCGTCTTATGCTGGTTCACCGTGTACAGGGCCCACAGGGCCGCCGGCGCCCAGCCGATCACAGTGCACTGCAAAATCAAGGCGGCGGCACCGGCCAGCGGGCGCCCCAGCATGAAAAACGTGAGACACGGAAGTAGCAAGGCTATCAGCAATCGCATCACGACATACTCTCCTTCAAAATAGAGCAGCGGACAAGGGCCGGTATCCGGTCCGTCCCCCGCCCGCTGCGTACTGCTCCTTACAACTACAATTTATAGATGCACGGCAATCTGCGGCATCAGGTCGTCAAAGGTGCGACCGTTGCCGTTTTCTCCGATGGCGTGCATCTTCCATTCGCCGTTATGGCGGTACAGCTTGGCCATGATCTGTGCCGTGTGGGAACCTTGCACAGACAGGTTGAAACGCGCGACTTCCTGATTATTGCTGGCATTCAAGATGCGGCAATAGGCGTTTTCCACCTGCGAGAAGTTCTGGCCAGTAAAGCTGTTGACGGTGAAGACCAGGCTTTTCACGTGCGCCGGCACTGTCGACAGATCGACATTGATCTGTTCGTCGTCGCCGTCGCCCGCGCCCGTGCGGTTGTCGCCCGTGTGGACAATGCTGCCGTCCTTGCTTTTCAGCTGGCGGAACCAGACGATATCGGACGTGCCCTTGTTCTCGTCGAACATGACGCACGAGGCGTCCAGGTCGACGGCTTCCGTCTTCGAACCGAAACCGAGGAAACCCTTGGTCTTGACGGCATCCCAGCCCAGGCCCATGGTGATACGGGTCAGGGTGGCACCAGCTTCTTTGTCCAGAGAAATCTTCTGGCCCTTGCTCAAATTGACAGACATACGCATAGCTCCTGTTTGGTTGGTTGCATCAACTACTCTTACGCCGGCTTGCTTTGCGTCCAGGCGAGGAAGGCCGCGCGGTTGCGCGAGCACACGAGGATTTTTCCCGTGCCTGAAAACTTCAGCACCATGCCTTCGCCGCTGGTCTGGCTATTGATCAAATTGCCCAGAAAGCCGCCGCTGCTGCCGGTCGTGATGGAAATTTCGTACTGCAGGCGGTTGTCCCAGCATACGACGTGCGAGTTATCGATCACCACATCCTTGCCAGGCGTCACTTCCAGTTCCGACATCGCGCCAAAACCGGACACCGCCAACTGGCCGCTGCCTGCCGTCTCGGTGATGAAAAAACCACCGCTCTGGGCAAACAGCGCATTGCCAAGGCTTTGCGTGCGCACCTTCAATTCCACGCCAGCACTGGCCGCCACGAAGGCGCCATCGCTGATCATGTATTGCTGGGTGCCAACCTCGAGCACCCGCATCGCGCCGGGCAAGGTGGGCGACAGCAGACAATCGCCGTCGCCCCGCATGGCCTCGATATGCTGCTGAAAGAACGATTCGCCGTTGGCAAAGGTGCGCATCAGCGCGGCGCCTATGCCGCCCGTCATCTTGCCTTTCAGCTCAAGATTGGTTTCCATCATCACCATCGCATCGGATTCGCAATAAATCTTCTCGCCCTTGGCAAGCGACACATGCAGGAACGGGTCGACGTCCCCGGTAATAGTAAAAACTGGCATCTGACTCTTCCTTCCTCAACGATGATGGTGATGGCGGCGGCCCGCGCTGCGGACCGCCTTATTTACAACTTACACGCCGACGCCGAACGAGGCAGCCAAAGGACCTAAACCGCCCTTGTAACCCTGGCCGATGGCCTTGAATTTCCAATCGCCGCCATTGCGGTAGATTTCGCCGAAAACCATCGCCGTTTCCGCCGAACCGTCTTCCGACAGGTCGAAGCGGGCGATTTCCGTGTTGCCGTTGGCATTGACGCAACGCACGTAGGCCTTCGATACCATACCAAAGTTTTGCTTGCGCGCTTCGGCATCGTGAATCGTGACGCAGACGGCGATCTTGTCGATCTCGGCTGGCACCGTGGCCAGGTCGACGACGACGGTTTCATCGTCGCCATCGCCGGCGCCCGTGGTGTTGTCGCCCGAGTGGGTGACGGAACCGTCGCTCGACTTCAGGTTGTTGTAGAAAATCATGTCGACGTCGGCGCGTACCTTGCCGTCGGCCTTCAACAGGAATACGGAACCGTCGATGTCGAACGCGGCGCCATCGGTGGCGCGGGCATCCCAGCCCAGGCCGATGATCATCTTCGAAATGCCAGGGGCTTCCTTGCTCAGGTTGACGTTGCCGCCTTTTTGCAGACTGATTGCCATGATGTATTTCTCCTATGTGGGTTGTATATGACCAAACACCTGGCGTCCTCCACCGGCCTGACTCCCCAGGCCGGCGGCGACGCTTGCTGCAACTTGCCGACAAACGGGTGTAGTCGTTTGCCGCGCATTCTTTACACTGCCTTGACCGCTTCCAGCGCTTCCGTGCGGCCTTCTTCGAGGGCCATCCTGCGCTTGTAGCGGATCGACGACCACAGCGAGGCGAGAATGAAGGCCACCCCGATCAGACCCGTGAAAATCTCGGGAATGTGGAACTTCATGCTGACCAACATGATCACGGCCAGGATACCGATCGCATAGTGCGCGCCGTGCTCCAGATAAACGAACTCGTCGAGCGTACCCTTGCGCACCAGGAACACCGTCATCGAGCGCACGAACATCGCGCCGATCGCCAGGCCCAGCATGATGATCACGACATCCTTGGTGATGGCGAACGCGCCGATCACGCCGTCAAAGCTGAACGAGGCGTCGAGCACTTCCAGGTACAGGAAGCCGCCAATACCGCCGCGCTTGATGATGTCGCCCATGTTGCCGTCGCCGTTATCGCCTTCCAGCAAGCCGCTGATCACATCGACGCCCACGTAGGTCAAAATACCCCACAGGCCGGCCGTCAGGACCACCAGCTTCTGACCTTCTTCGATCATCGACAGGCTGACCATCAGGGTGCCCAGCGCGATCATCACGGAAATCGACGAAATCTTGCCCAGTGCGCCCAGTTTTTCTTCAATGCGGCCCAGCCAGTGCGTTTCTTTTTCCGAGTCCAGCAGGAAGTTCAGGAAGACCAGCAGCAGGAAGATGCCGCCGAAAGCCGCCACTTCCGCGTGGTGATTCGTCAGGTGCATCGAATACTGTTCCGGATTGCTCAGGGCCAGATTCCATACTTCCATCAAGCCCAGGTCCGCCGCTTGCGCCACGATGACCAGCGGGAACAGCAAACGCATGCCGAACACGGCGATGATGATGCCCACGCCCAGGAACAGGTTCTGCCAGAATTTGTCCCAGTTCTTCAGCACCGAGGCGTTGACCACCGCGTTGTCGAACGACAGCGAGACTTCCATCACGCCCAGGATCACCGCGATACCGAGCGCCGCCAGCATCGTCTGCACGCCACCGTGCGTGTAACCCCACCAGGCGGAAATGCCCAGGCAGATGAATGTCACTAGAAATGACACTCTGAAATGTTTCATCGATAGTTCCTCTATATCCAAATTCAATGGAACGTAGTATAGGGACGTGTGACACATTTAAAAATAGAAGATAATGGAAGTATTACTTCGTAAAAACAGAAGATAGAGGATGCAGCGATGAAAACCACGGGCTTCAATTACCGCCATTTGTACTTCTTTTGGGTAGTCGCCAAGGAAGGCGGCGTGACGCGCGCGGCCGAACGGCTGGGATTGGCCGTGCAAACCATCAGCACCCAGCTGGCCCTGCTGGAAAAGGAGCTGGGCCGCTCCCTGCTGCAGCCGCAGGGACGCCGCCTCGTGCCGACGGAAGCGGGCCGGCTGGCGCTCGGCTATGCGGACCAGATTTTTTTGCTGGGCGAGCAAATGCAGGATGCGCTGGCCGACACGGACGCGGAAAAGATGCGCCTGACGGTGGGCATTTCCGATTCCCTGCCGAAACTGATGGCCTACCGCATGCTCGACGCCACGCGCAGCCTGGACCAGCCCGTCAAGCTCGTGTGCCTGGAAGACGAATTCGAATCCTTGCTGGCCGACCTGGCCCTGCACAAGCTGGACCTGGTGTTGACGGACCGCGCCGTGCCGGCCGGCGCCAGCCTGCGCGTCTCCAGCCACCTGTGGGGAGAGAGCGCCATGAAGCTGTTCGCCATCCCCGCGCTGGCCGCACAATACCGCGACAACTTCCCGCACAGCCTGCACGGCGCACCCTTCCTGCTGCCAGCACGCAATAACGCCTTGCGCGGGCGCATCGATGAATGGATGGTGCAGCAAGGCGTGCGGCCCGACGTGGTCGGCGAATTCGAGGACAACGCCATGCTCAACGCGTTTGGCCGCAAGGGCCTGGGCCTGTTCTTCGCCTCGGCCAGCCTGGCGGCCGATATCGAGGAGCAATTCGGCGCCGTGCTGGTCGGCGACGCCTCGTCCCTGCGCGAACAGTTTTATGTGATTTCGAACGAACGCAAGATCATGCACCCGGCACTCGATGTGATCCTGGCCGCCATCCAGGGCCACCCGAAGATTCACAAGGAAAGCTGATAAATCCATTCGAAAATAACGTTTGAATAATCAATCAAAAGCGATTGTAATAAAGCCTGAGACAAACACGCGCCCATCCCTCGCCGGAAGGGCGCGATCACCATAAAAAACAGGAGCGGCACCATGTCCACGGCAGGCAAGACGATCGATATTCCCGATCTCATCAATAACAACAGGATCGGCTCCTTCCAGATCGGCATGCTGATCCTGTGCGGGCTATGCGTCATCATGGATGGCTTCGACGTGCAGGCGATGGGCTATGTGGCGCCCGCCATCATTGCCGACTGGCATGTCAGCAAGGCCAACCTGGGGCCCGTGTTTGGCGCGGGTTTGCTGGGTATGCTGGTCGGCTCGCTCGTCTTCAGCATCACGGCCGACAAGTTCGGCCGCCGTCCCGTGCTGATCGGCTCGACCATCTTCTTTGCGCTGTGCATGCTGGTCACGCCGCTGGCCACCACCATCGAGCAATTGCAGCTGATCCGCTTTATCACGGGACTGGGCCTGGGCGCCGTGATGCCGAACGCCATGGCGCTGGCCGGCGAATACAGCCCCCTGCGCAAGAAAGTCACCTTGATGATGCTGGTCTCGTGCGGCTTTACCCTGGGCGCCGTGCTGGGCGGATTATTATCCGCCGCGCTGATTCCCGCCTTCGGCTGGCAATCCGTGTTTTACGTGGGCGGCGTGGTGCCGCTGGTCATCGGCGTGCTGATGTTCTTCCTGCTGCCGGAATCGATGCAATTCCTGGTGCTCAAGAAACGCAAGCTGGATAAAGTCGCCAAGTGGCTCAAACGCATCGATCCCACCGTCAACATCACGGCCGACACGCAATACGTCGTGCATGAAAAGGAACACAAGGGCGCGCCCGTGCTGCAATTGTTTACGGGCGGCCGCGCGAAGATGACGATTTTGTTGTGGGTCATCAACTTCATGAACTTGCTGAACTTGTATTTCCTCTCGAACTGGCTGCCGACGATCGCCAAGGAAGCGGGCCTGTCGACGGCCAACGCCGTACTGGCGGGCACGGCCCTGCAAGTGGGCGGTACCATCGGCACTCTCGTCATGGGCCAGCTGATCGACCGTTCCAGCTTCCGCCGCATCCTGCTGCCGTGCTTCCTGGTCGCTGCTGTCGCCATTGCCCTGATCGGCCGTCCCGACGTGTCGCTGGCCTTCCTCTTCATCACGATTTTCATCGCTGGTTTCTGCGTGGTGGGCGGCCAGCCTGCCGTCAACGCCCTGGCGGCCAGCTACTACCCGACCACCCTGCGCTCGACGGGCATCGGCTGGAGCCTGGGCGTGGGCCGCATCGGCTCCATCATCGGCCCCGTGCTCGGTGGCGAGCTGATCCGCCTGAACTGGCCCAACAGCACGATTTTCCTCGTCGTCGCCATCCCCGCCATCGTCTCGGCCGTCATGGTCTTTGCCATGCGCGGCGGACCGCAAACGGCTGCCAAAGGCTGAAAAGCGCGAAAAACCCGCCGCGCGCGCCCGCCTGCACGGGTGGGGCGCGCGGCTAAATTAGGCTATGGCGGCCTTCGTCGTTTAAGATGACGTTTTAACAGCCCATCTTTTGCGCCCCCATGCACAATGTCTTGCTAGTCCTGCTCGCCCTCTTCCTGGTCGCGCTGAACGGTTTTTTTGTTGCCGCCGAGTTTGGCATCGTCACCTTGCGGCGCACGCGCATCCGCGCCATCGCCAAGACGCAAGGGCTGCGGGGCCGCATCCTGGCCAAGGTGCATGGCCAGCTGGACGCCTACCTGTCCGCCTGCCAGCTGGGTATCACGCTGGCCTCGCTGGGCCTGGGCTGGGTTGGCGAACCGGCGTTTGCCGGCTTGCTGGAGCCGCTGTTCGGCGCCGTCGGCGTCACCTCGCAAGAGCTGATCCACGGCATCTCCTTCGTCCTCGCCTTCAGCGTGATTTCCTTCCTGCATATCGTCGTGGGCGAACTGGCGCCCAAATCGATGGCCATCCGCAACCCGGAAGCCGTCGGCCTGTGGAGCGCGATTCCCCTGTACGGCTTTTACTGGACCATGTATCCGGCCATCTACCTGCTCAACGCCAGCGCCAACTGGGTGCTGCGTCTGGCGGGCCTGTCCGGCAAGGGCGGCCACGATGCCCATTACTCGTCCGAAGAATTGAAACTGATCCTGCGCACCAGCCAGCCCGGCGAAAAGTTTACGCGCGACGAGCGCAACATCCTGGCCCAGTCGCTCGATTTCGAACAGATGACGGTATCGGACCTGATGCGCCCGATCAATGAAGTGATCGCCCTGCACGCATCGAACACCTTGGAAGAAAACCTCGACACGGTGCTGCGCAACCGCTTCAGCCGCTACCCGTATTTCGATACGAATGAAGACGACGTGCTGGGCGTGGTGCACCTGAAGGACCTGTTCTTTGCCCAGCAGGCGGGCAAGCCGATCACCTCGCTCACGCCATTCCTGCGTCCCGTCGACATCATTTCCGCGCGCACGCCGGCGCTGGAACTGTTCCGCCGCTTTCGCGACGGCGCGCCCCACTTCGCCCTGATCGGCGAAAAGGGCAAGCGCCCGCTGGGTTTCATCACCTTGGACAACTTGCTCGGCGCCATGGTCGGCGAAATCCGCGACGAATTCCGCCGCAATGAAAACGACTGGCTCAAGCAAAGCGACGGCACCCTGATCGGCAAGGCCAGCCTGCCCATCTTCTCGCTCGAACGCATCCTCGGCATCGATATCGAAAACGAGGAACTGGGGCTGGACGACGTGGAATCGGTGGGCGGCTTGATCATGGTCAAGCTGGGAGATATTCCGAAGCAGGGCCAGCGCATCACCTTTGTCGACTTCGACATCGTCGTCAAGAAGATGAACGGGCCCCGCATCGTGCTGATCAAGGTGATCCCGAAGCAGGAACGCGACCTCGATGCCGATTTAAGGGATTAAGCAGGACATACCCCAACGGCGAAAGGCCGGGGTCGGCCCCTCAGGGTCCGACCCCAGTCCTTGCTTTTGGGTTATACAAGGCGCGCAGACTTGCGCGACTGATTACTTCTTCAACGTAATCGTATCTTTGCCCTGCGGCACGGTGGTTTCGCCCACCGTCCACGTTTGCAGCAGGCTGTACAGCACGGCCAGCAGGGTCGGGCCGATAAAGATGCCGACGAAGCCGAAGGCCAGCACGCCGCCCAGCACGCCGAGCAGCACCAGCAGGAACGGCAGGCTGCTGCCGCGGCTGATCAGCATGGGTTTGACCACGTTATCCACGCCGCTGATCAGCAAGGCGCCCCACACCAGCATGAAAATGCCCCAGCCCGTCTGGCCGTCTGAAAACAGCCAGATGGCGGCGCCGCCCCAGATCAGGGGCGGACCGACGGGGATCAGCGAAAAGATGAAGGTGGCCACGCCCAGCAGCGCGACGGCGGGCACGCCGGCGATCAGGAAGCCCACCACGGCCACCAGCGCCTGCGCCAGCGCCGTGCCCAGCAAGCCGTACATGACGCCGCGCACGGTGCGGCTGATGGTCAGGCCCACGCCCGGTGCGCTGTCGCCGATGATGCGGCCGGCGCCCGTCATCAAGGCACGGCTCAGCTGCTGGCCATCGCGGTAGAGGAAGAAGCTGACGAACACGGCCAGGCTGGTCTGCGCCAGGCCCGTGCCCAGCAGGATGCCGCCGGAAGCGAGGAAATGGCGCGCCGGCTCCAGCATGGTCTTACCCAAATTCAATAATTCCTCGCGGTCGTCCAGCAACCGGCGCACATAGCCGTCGATGGTTTCGCCCACCACGGGAATGCTGGCCAGCCAGGCCGGCGGATGCAGGCCGCCCGCCTCCAGCGCGGCGCGCAACTGTTCATAGATGCGCGAGACGTTATCGGCCAGGTTGTAGGTGACGAGGGCCAGCGGCAGCACGATGACCAGGAGCAATGACAAGGTCATGATGGCAGCCGCCCAGTTGCGCCGGCCTTTCAGGCGGTCGAGCAGGAGGAGATACAGGGGCCAGCTGGAAATGCCCACGCAAGCGGCAAACAGCATGGCGGCGAGGAAGGGCCGCAAGACGAAAAAGCAGCCGATCAACAAGAAGATGATGGCTGCCAGGCGGGCGTGCGGCTCGAAACGTTTATCCATGTACTGCGTATCCTGAAGATGGCGCCCGGGGGCGCGACCGGATCAGGATAGCAGAAGTTTAAGATCGTGCGCGATGGCGGCAGGCTTTTCGCCGTGGCGCACGAACAGGCGGATCTTGCCTTCGCGGTCGAAGACATAGGTGCCGGCCGTGTGGTCGACCGTGTAGCTGCTGTCCGTTTCGCCCTCGACCTTGGCGTAATACACCTTGAATTCCTTGGCCACCTTGGCCGTCGCTTCCAGGCTGCCATAGAGTCCCACGAAGCGCTTGTCGAAAGCGGGCACGTACTGCGCCAGCAATTGCTGCGTGTCGCGCTCAGGGTCGACGGTGACGAACAGCACCTGCACCTGGTCCGCCTGCGGACCCATTTCCTGCATCACCTGCGCCATGTCGGCCATGGTCGTGGGGCAGACGTCCGGGCATTGCGTGTAGCCGAAGAACATCAGCACCAGCTTGCCCTTGTAGTCGGCCAGGGTGCGCGGGTGGCCCGTGTGGTCCGTCAGCGCGAACTCGCGCGCGTACCCCAGGCCCGTCACGTCCGTATTCTTGAATTCCAGCTTCGGTGCGGCAGGCTTGCCGCAGCCGGCGAGGACGAGGGCCAGCGCGGCCGCCAACAACAAGGTCAGGTATTTTTTCATGTGCCGAGGGGAATGTAGTGGTCGACCAGCAAGGCTGCGAACAGCAATGCCAGGTAGATGATGGAAAACGTAAACGCTTTGCGCGCGATCAAGTCCGTGTAGTGGCGGTACATCTTCCACGCGTAATACAGGAAGCCGGCGTTCAGCACCACGGCCGCAGCCAGGTAGATCAGGCCGCTCATGCGCACGGCGTACGGCAGCAAGGTGGTGGCGGCCAGCGCGATCGAGTACAGCCAGACGTGAAATTGCGTAAATTGCATGCCGTGCGTGACGGGCAGCATGGGCAGGCCCGAGCGCGCGTAATCGTCGCGCCGGTACATGGCCAGCGCCCAGAAGTGCGGCGGCGTCCACACGAAAATGATCAGGACCAGCAGCCACGCCTGCATCGGCACGTCGTTGGCGACGGCGGCCCAGCCCAGCGCGGGCGGCATGGCGCCGGACAGGCCGCCGATGACGATGTTTTGCGGCGTGGCCGGTTTCAGCACCATCGTGTAGATCAAGGCATAGCCGACAAACGTGACGAAGGTCAGCCACATGGTCAGCGGATTGACGAGGTGATACAAAATCGCCATGCCCAGGCCGCCGATCACGAGCGCGAACACCACCGTCTGTTTCACCGTGATGTCGCCCATGGCCATCGGGCGGCGCGCCGTGCGGGCCATGCGCGCATCGATTTCGCGCTCGGCCAGGCAATTGACGGCAAACGCGGCGCCGGCCAGCAGCCAGATGCCGATGGTGCCGAACACCACCGCGTGCCAGTCGGGCAACTCCTCGCTGGCCAGGAACATGCCGATGACGGCGCAAAACACGGCCAGTTGCGTCACGCGGGGCTTGGTCAGCGCCCAGTACTGGGCGATGCGGGGAGATGGTTTACGGCTGATGGTCTGAGTAGTCATTTATGCGGTACGGGAAGGACTGGCTGGTGCCGGGGGCACTGGCGCGGAGGCGCAAGCGCGCTGAACATTGCGCGCAACATCGAGTTGAAATTTAGCCTTGTAGTTTAACATGGTCAGCAACAACACGAGCAGCGCCGCCCCGCCGTTATGCAGGACGGCAATCGACAATGGCCAGCTCAGGTAAATCGTCGCCAGGCCCGTGGCCGCCTGCAGGGCCAGCACCAGCGCCACCCAGCGGGCCGTGCCGCGCAGGGAAGGCAGTTTCCATGCGCGCAACACCGTATAGCCGACGCCGGCCAGTACGATGAAGGCGAAGTTGCGGTGCACCCAGTGGATGGCCGTCAGCGCGGAAAACGGCAGATAATGGCCGGCGGCCGTCTTGCCCAGTTCGCGCCACAGATGGAAACCATGCTCGAAATCCATCTCCGGAATCACCTTGCCGCCGCACAGGGGGAAATCCGTGCAGGCCAGGGTGGCGTAGTTGGTGCTCACCCAGCCGCCCAGTGCGATCTGTACCGTCAGCAGCACGAGCGACATGACGGCCAGCGCGCGCACGGGGCGCAGCACGCCAGCGTCCGCATCGGCGCGCAGCAAGGGTTTGACGGCATGGTCCTGGCGCCCGCCCAGCCACGTCAGCATGGCCAGCAAGCCCATGCCCAGCAACAAGTGGATGGTGACGATCACCGGCTGCAGTTTCAGGGTCACCGTCCAGGCGCCGAACGCGCCCTGCAGGCAGACGAACAAAAACAGCGCCGTCGGCAGCGCGGGGGCGAATTCCTCGCGTTTGTTTTTCTTCCACTGGCGCCACGCCTGCACCATCATCGCCACGATCAGCACGCCGATGGCCATGGCCAGGTAACGGTGCGTCATTTCGATCCACGCTTTCACCACCGTGACGGGACCCGTCGGCATCAGGGTTTCCGCCGCGACGATGTGCTCGTGCGCCAGGAAAGGATTGGCGGAACCATAACAGCCTGGCCAATCGGGACAGCCCAGGCCGGAATCGGACAGCCGAGTAAAACCGCCAAACATGATCAGGTCGACCGTCAGGAAGACGGCGACCCACACGAGCTTGCGGTATTTATTGGCGTCTGCGGACACCCAGACCATGGTCAGCGGCAGCAGCGCCACCAGCAGACCCGTCAAGCCCAGCTGGGCCAGCGCGGAGAGATGCATCGTCGGCATGCAGACTCCTCAACCGATCGCCGAAGCTTTGAGCAGCTTGGCGATGTCTTTCTTGATCTTGTTCGGGTCCGCGTCTTTCGGGAAGCGCATCATCAGGTTGCCCAGCGGATCGATCAAATACAAATGGTCGCTGGTCTTGCCGCCCGGCTCCACGGGCAGCCAGGCTTTCAGGGCTTCATTATTCACGCGCAGCATGCTGGTGCCGTCGAATTCGCGCATCACGAGCGTGTCGAGCGGCTGGCCATCCGTCACCAGCCAGACCCGTTCCAGGCGTTCGCGCTCCTTGCCTTGCATCAAACGCAGTTGTTGCATGTCAAACAATTGCTTCTTGCATGCTTCCTGGCAGTCGGACGGGCCCGTCTGCAGCAGCACCCACTTGCCCTTGAACTGGGCCAGCGGCGCGGGCTTGCCGTCCAGTTCCGCCACCTGCAGCTGCGCTTCCGGTATCGGGTGCAAGCGGGGGTCGATCAGGGCGCCGTAGTTGTTGCGGCCCGTGGGCTTGATGATGTAATACGTGAAATACGAAGCGATGATGGGAAAGGCGCACACGGCCACCACGGCCAGCAGTTTCCACCGTCCCGTGTTCTGCAGCTGCTTGTTGCTGTTGTCTTGCGTTGCTTCAGGGCTGTTTGTTTGCACGTCGAAATCCTGTAAAGACAAAAAATAAAAAAGCCATCAGTGCCAGTGCGTACCACTGGAAAGCATAGCCGCGGTGCTTGTCGGCGCCCAGGTCGGGTGCCGGCCAGTCGCGCACGGGAAGCTGGCCGGACGCTGGCGCCGCTGCTGGGTCGACTGTTTGTTCGAGAATAAATGGCTGCAAGGCCAGGCCGCTGGCCCGGGCCAGCTGGCCGATATCGGCATTTTGCACGATGGCGTGCGGCGCCAGGGCCGGCGCCGTGCCCAGTTCCATCACATGGCCCGCGTTCAGGCGCGCGATGCCGGTGATCGTCACCGTACCCGTGGGCGTGGCGTAGCCGGGGATGCGCGTGCGCTCCGCATTGTTGCGCGGCAACCAGCCCTGCGCCACCAGCACGTGCATGGGGGAACCGTCAATTTGAAATGGCGTGAGCACGTGGAAACCGGCCTGGCCCTTGTAGGGGCGGTTGTCCAGGTAGACCGTCCAGGCGGGCACGAAATGGCCCGTGACGGTGACGCGGCGGTATTCGATCGCTTGCGCATCGTCCGGCAGCAGGGGCGCCGCCGTCAAGGCCAGCGGCGCGGCCTGGCTGCCCGCCTCGAGTTTGGCGGCGCGGGCGACTTTTTCATCGGCACGGCGCTGCTGCCATTGCGCCAGCGACACGCCCAACGCCACCAGTAGCAGCATTACAACAAATGGAATCCATCTAAAATGGAAGCGGATACGCATTACAATGAAACCTCCTCAAGCCTGGCGCTACCATCCATGAAAATCCTCGTTGCCATCGCCTTCATCCTGATCCTGGGCAGCCTGGGTTCGGCCCTGTTCTTCCTCATGCGCGACAAGGGCAAGAGCAACCGCACCGTGCAGGCGCTGGCCCTGCGCGTGGGCTTGTCGATCACCCTGTTTTTGCTGATCCTGCTGGCGCATCATCTGGGTTACATCCAGCCGACGGGAATTCATTAAGGCCCGGCATTGCCTGATTGGCAAAATCTTCACACTAAGAAAAAAGCCGTACCCAGGATGTCCCGGTACGGCTTTTTTTTATGGTGCCGGCGCGCCCCTCAACAACGCGCGCCCTGCCCCGCCATTATAACCAATACACGACCACGTACAGGCCCAGCCAGACGACGTCGACAAAGTGCCAGTACCAGGCGGCGCCTTCGAAGCCGAAGTGGTGCTCGGGCGTAAAGTGACCTTTCAGCACGCGGTACAGGATGACGGACAGCATGATGGCGCCCAGGGTCACGTGGAAGCCGTGGAAGCCCGTCAGCATGAAGAAGGTGGCGCCATAGATGCCGGATGTCAGTTTCAAGTTCAGTTCGCTGTAGGCGTGCATGTATTCATAGACCTGGAAGCCCATGAAGATGGCGCCCAGCACGATGGTGGCGAACAGGAACAGGGCCGTCATGGCGCGGTGGCCGGCGCGCAGTGCGTGGTGGGAAATCGTCAGGGTGACGCCCGACGTCAGCAGCAGGGCCGTATTAATGGTCGGAATCCAGAACGGCGTCATGGTGGTGAATTCCTGCACCGTGCCGGCCGGGCCCGTGTTACCCCAGTGGGCGGCGAAATCGGGCCAGATCACCTTGTGGTCGAGGTCGGCCAGCCATGGCATCGAGATGCTGCGCGCGTAGAACAGGGCGCCGAAGAAGGCGGCGAAGAACATGACTTCCGAAAAGATGAACCAGCTCATGCTCCAGCGGAAGGAGTGGTCGATGCGCTCGCTGTACAGGCCCTGCTCCGATTCGCTGATGGCGTCGCCGAACCAGAAATACAGCACCAGCAGGATGCCGGCGATGCCCAGGTAGTTCACGTACGGGCCCCAGGAGACGTCGTTGACCCAGGCCGAGGCGCCGATCATGGTCAGCAGCAGGCTGGCGCCGCCCAGCATGGGCCAGCGCGACGGGCCGGGCACGAAATAATAAGGTACGGCGGCGTGGTTGGAACTCATCATCATCTCCTCAAAAACTTGTAGGGTGGTTTTTTATAATTTATAAAACGACGAATTTAACAATTGAAATCAGGATGCCGATCAGGCAAGCCACCGCCAGGAAGCCGGCGATGACGATGTGCACGGGATTGAGTTTGGCCGAATCCGTGTCGAAGTCGCTCTTGCGGCGCAGTCCCGTAAACGACCACACGACGGCCCGCAGCGAATACAGGAACGACGCTTTTTCAGGCTGCTTGGATTCGCCCATGGCACTCTCCTATTGGACGGCCGGCGTCTGAGCCTGGCTCAGACCGGCAATCTCGAAAAACGTGTACGACAGGGTGATGGTCTTCACCTCTTTCGGCAGGGCCGGATCGAGGAAAAACACCACCGGCATCTGCCGCGCTTCGTTGGGCTTCAAGGTCTGCTGCTTGAAGCAGAAGCACTCGACCTTCTTGAAATGCGGCGTGGCGCTCTGCGGCGCGTAGCTGGGGATGGCTTGCGCGTTGACGACGCGGTTTTGCGTGTTGACCACCTCATACAGGACGGTCACCAGCTCGCCCGGATGCACCTGCATGCTCGAGACGGTCGGGCGGAAGCGCCATGGGCCCTGCGCATTGCCGTCGAACTCGACGGTGATGCTGCGCGTCGTATCGACCTGCGTATTGTTGTCGTAGGCCACCGTGCCATCTTTTTGCGTCAGCACGTTAATGCCCATCACTTCGCAAATCTGCTTGTAGACGGGAATCAGGGCATAGCCAAAGCCGAACATCAGCACGGCAATGACGAGCAGCTTGCCCAGCATCTTGCGGTTCAGGCCGCGTGTTTCCTGTTGCGCGGGCGTCGTCACGTCAGCCACAGCCGCTTGGCGAATACGGACAGGAAGAAGAAGGCCGCCAGGGCGGCCAAGATCAGCCCGGTACGCAGGTTGTTCGGTTTTTTACGTTCGGTCATGACAGGCACTTTATTCAGGACGGGCCGCGCAACACGCCGGCCCGCGATACCTCATTTCACTGTCGGCGGCGTTTCAAACGTGTGGAAAGGCGCCGGGCTCGGCACGGTCCATTCCAGGCCTTCCGCACCTTCCCATGGTTTCGCTGGCGCAGCCTTGCCGCCGCGGATGGTCGGCAAGACCACGAAGAACAGGAAGTACACCTGCATCAGGCCGAAACCGAAGCCGCCGATCGAAGCGATCATATTGAAGTCCGTGAACTGCGCCGGATAGTCGGCGTAGCGGCGCGGCATGCCGGCCAGGCCCAGGAAGTGCATCGGGAAGAAGGTCACGTTGAACGTGATCAGGGACAGCCAGAAGTGGATCTTGCCGCGCGTCTCGTTGTACATATGGCCCGTCCATTTCGGCGACCAGTAGTAGAAACCGGCGAACAGGGCGAACAGCGAACCGGCCACCAGCACGTAGTGGAAGTGCGCCACCACATAATAGGTATCCTGCAGCTGGATGTCGATCGGCGTCACCGCCAGGATCAGGCCCGTGAAGCCGCCCATGGTAAACACGAAGATGAAGCCCACCGAGAACAGCATCGGCGTTTCGAACGTCATCGAGCCCTTCCACATGGTGGCGATCCAGTTGAACACTTTCACGCCCGTCGGCACGGCGATCAGCATGGTCGCGTACATGAAGAACAGCTGGCTCGTCACCGGCATGCCGGTGGTAAACATGTGGTGCGCCCAGACGATGAAGGACAGAATCGCGATGGAAGCGGTAGCGTAGACCATCGAGGCGTAGCCGAACAGGGGCTTGCGGGCAAACGCGGGCAGGATCTGCGAGACGATGCCGAAAGCCGGCAGAATCATGATGTAGACCTCGGGATGGCCGAAGAACCAGAAGATGTGCTGGTACATGACGGGGTCGCCGCCGCCTGCCGCATTAAAGAAGGAGGTGCCGAAATGGCGGTCCGTCAGGGTCATGGTGATGGCGCCGGCCAGCACGGGCATGACGGCGATCAAGAGATACGCGGTAATGAGCCAGGTCCAGCAGAACATCGGCATTTTCATCAGGGTCATGCCGGGAGCGCGCATGTTCAGGATGGTGACGATGATGTTGATCGAACCCATGATGGACGAGGCGCCCATCAGGTGCATGGCAAAAATCGCCATGTCCATGCCGGGGCCCATCTGCGTCGACAGCGGCGCATACAGGGTCCAGCCGGCAGCCGTGGCGCCGCCCGGCACGAGGAAGGACGTGGCCAGCAGCAGCGCGGCCGGCGGCAGCAGCCAGAACGAAAAGTTGTTCATGCGGGCAAACGCCATGTCGGACGCGCCCACTTGCAGCGGGATCATCCAGTTGGCGTAGCCGACGAAGGCCGGCATGATGGCGCCAAACACCATCACCAGGCCGTGCATGGTGGTCAGTTGATTAAAAAATTCCGGGTGAAAGAATTGCAAGCCTGGATGAAACAGTTCCGTACGGATCATCAGGGCCAGCACGCCGCCCGACAGCAGCATGATGAACGAGAACCACAGGTACAGGGTACCGATATCCTTGTGGTTGGTGGCAAACAGCCAGCGGCGGTAGCCGGTCGGGTGGTCGTGGGCATGGTCGTGATCGTGACCGGCGTGGTCCAAGGTGCTAGTGCTCGTGCTAGTACTCATATGCGGCTCCTAATTACTTGCGTGCAGCCACGACTTCGGCTGGTTGAACGATGTTCTCTGCGGCCTTGTTCGACCAGGAATTGCGCGTGTAAGTGATCACTGCGGCAATTTCCGTGTCGGACAGCTGTTTCCATGCCGGCATTTCAGCGGGATACTTGCCGCTCTTTTGCCCGTTCAGCAAGACGTGGATCTGATCGGCTTTCGGGCCGTTCACCACGGCCGAGCCGTCCAGCGGCGCAAATGCCCCCGGTACGCCCTTGCCGGTCGCCTGGTGGCAGACCACGCAGTTGGCCGTATACACTTTCTCGCCCTTGACCTTCAATTCGTCGATGGTCCACACCTTGCTTGGATCATCAGCCAATGCGGCCATTTCCTTTTGTTTTACATCAACCCAGGCCTTGTAGTCGTCGGCGGAGACGACCTTGACGACGATGGGCATGAACGCATGTTCCTTGCCGCACAGTTCGGCGCAATTGCCGCGGAAGGTGCCGATATGGTCGGATTTGAACCAGGTATCGCGCACGAAACCGGGAATCGCATCTTGCTTGACGCCAAAGGCGGGCACGGACCAGGCGTGGATGACGTCGTTGGCCGTCAGCACCACGCGGATCTTCTTGTTGACCGGCACGACAACTTCGTTATCGACTTCGATCAGGTAATTTTCGCCCCTTTTTTCCGTCGGCGGCGCACCCGGCGCGCCCACTTGCGAGCGCGGCGTGGCCAGGTTGGAGAGGAAGGAAATACCTTCGCCCTCGCCTTTCAGGTAGTCATAGCCCCATTTCCACTGCATGCCGGTGGCCTTGATGGTGATGTCGGCGTTCGAGGTGTCCTTCATGCCGACCACGGTGCGCGTGGCAGGCAGGGCCATGCCGATGACGATCAGGAAAGGCACGACGGTCCAGGCGATCTCGACGGTGGTGCTTTCGTGGAAGGTGGCCGGCTTGTGACCGAGGGACTTGCGGTGCTTGAAGATGGAATAGAACATGACGCCGAACACGGCCACGAAGATCACCAGGCAGATGATCATCATCAGGGTGTGCAAATCGTAGATTTCATGGGCGATCTGTGTCGCCGGCGGTTGCAGATTCATTTCGAACGGCACGGGACCGCCGGTGCCGGGATAGGTGCTGGCAGCCGGTGCCGCCGTGGCCCATCGCCCGATGCCAAACGCTGTCAAAGACAGCCCGAGCAGCAACGATTGAAGTCGCTTTGCATGTGTCATGTTTTCCCCAACCACCCAAAAATAATGATATTTTAAACGGCTGCGGATTTCTCCGTACTGGACCGCTGCCGCTCCTCCATGAAAGCAACACGGCCAAAACATGGCCATGTGCGTCAAGCACCAGCGAATTCCATGCTGGCTGCCGCAGCAAAAACGGCGGCGCGCAACCATGCTGGAACCCTGTTTTTCTGCCCCACAGTGAAATGTCTCCGTGTGGAAGATGGTTACTATACTAATGCAGTAACTTCGAATTAGTCTCGCTTTGTTTTTTTTATTTTGTATGCAGCCCTTGTTTTTTGTACTTAACAAGCTGACAAACAATCAACGATTATAATCAAGTAAACTTGAATCCATCAAGCAATAATCGGCTTTGTGCGCGCCCTTCTGCCGGCCTCCGCGCGCTTTGCAACGCCAAGCTGCCACATTGCGCGCGGATGCCGACCAAGTGTCGGTTTCTTTATGCTTTTATTGAGGCTTGCGCGGCAGGTCGAAGCGGATGATGGCCTCACCATTGCGCGTCACGCGCGGCGCGGGACGGAAGGCGTGGCCATAGATGACCTCGAAACTCAGGCCCAGCTTGCCGTCGGGGCGGCGCATCTTTTCCAGCGCGGCCAGCATGCGCTGCCAGGCCGCCTTGCCCATCAGGCCGCGCCGGCGCGTGGTGAGCGGGTTGCCGCCAAAGGCGCGCACGTCCGCCAGCAATTTTTCCGCCGTATCGTAGGTGACGGTGATGATCTCCATGTCCAGCACGGGCGTGGAAAAGCCCGTCTCGACCAGCATGTCGCCAAAGTCGTGCATGTCGACAAAGGGCAAGGCGTGCGGATACAGATCCGCCTCGGCAAAGGCGTCGCGCACTTCGCGGAAGGTGTCGGGGCCGAAGCAGGAAAACATCAGCAAGCCGTCCAGGCGCAGCGCGCGCCGCCATTCGGCGAAGACGCGGTCGGGCTGGGCATGCCAGTGCAGCGCCAGGTTGGACCACACGAGATCGATGCTGCCCTGCGCCAGCGGCAGGTCGCCCAGGTCGCCGCACAACAAATCCACGCCTGTCTTGGCCGGCAATAATTTGCTGAGGAACTGGTTCAGGCTGGCCAGTTTCGATGCGGGCGCGCGCGCCGCCTGCATCATCGCTTGCGCTGCATCGAGACCGATAATCTGCGCGGCGGGATAATCCTTGTGCAACTGCGCCAGGTCCGCGCCGGGGCCGCAACCGGCGTCGAGCACGCGATGCGGCGTGATTTTCACCAGCTCCAGGCGCTCGTGCATGCGTGCCGACACTTCGCGGCGCAGGAAGTCCGACGGCGCAACGCGCGCCGGACGGGAAAAGAAATCGCGTACTTGCACCGCATCGATGGGCGCACTCATTTTGGGCGGACTGGTGGGAACTGGCATGTTGAATCGGGTGAGGTGAGATAATGTCGGCAGTGTACATGGAACGACGCCATCGCGATGCGGACCGCCACCAGGCAACGCCTTGATGGCGCCTGGCGAGCGCTGCGACTGTGGCTGGGCGCCACGCTGCTGCCGGCGCAATGCGCGCTGTGCGGCATCGGCTGCCCGCAAGTGCTGTGTTCGCCCTGCCGCGCGCAGTATCTGGGGCAAGGACGCGGGCAACTGCGCCACCGCTGCCGCCAGTGCGCCAATCCGCTCGCTGACATTGAGGTGGCTCAACTGTGCGGGCGCTGCTTGCGCCAGCGGCCCGCGTATGACGCCACCGTCACGGCGTTTGACTATGCGGCGCCCGTCGACCAGTTGCTGCTGCAGCTGAAATTCGGCGCGCGCCTGGCGTTGGCGCCCCTGTTGGCCGAACTGCTGCATGTTGCTATCCAGCAACAAACCGAATGGGAGGCGCCGCAGCTGCTGTGCCCGGTGCCCTTGGGTCCGGCACGGCTGGCCGAGCGGGGTTTTAACCAAGCGCTGGAAATCGCGCGCCCGCTGGCGCGCCTGCTGGACGTGCCTTTACAGCCCCGGCTGGCGCTGCGCGTGCGCGAGACGCGGGCGCAAAGCGGCGTGGCGCCGCAGGAACGGCAAGCCAACCTGGCGCACGCATTCGCCATCGCGCCGGACCATGCGGCGTTATTGCCAGGATGCCATGTGGGCATCGTCGACGACGTGATGAGCAGCGGCCATACCGTCAACGCGCTGGCGGCCGCCTGCAAGCGCGCAGGGGCGGCCAGGGTCAGCATATTGGTGGTGGCGCGCACGCCGCCGCATTAGATGAGCGACATATTAGATACAGATAGACCCAAGGAGAGCATTTTGTTTCACGTTGTTTTGGTAGAACCTGAAATCCCGCCCAATACGGGCAACGTCATCCGCCTGTGCGCGAACACGGGCGCGCAGCTGCATCTGGTCGAACCGCTGGGCTTTCCCCTCGACGACGCCAAGATGAAGCGCGCCGGCCTCGATTACCACGATTACGCCAAGATGAAGGTGCACAAGAATTGGGCAGCGTTCCTGGCCGACACCCAGCCCGATCCGGCCCGCATGTTCGCCATGACCACGCGCGGCTCGCGCCCGTTCGGCGACGTGGCCTTCCTGCCCGGCGACGTGTTCGTGTTCGGCTCGGAAACGAAGGGCCTCGATCCGGCCCTGCGCGACGGCTTTCCTGCCGAACAGCGTATCCGCCTGCCCATGCGCCCCGACAACCGCAGTTTGAATTTATCGAATACGGTGGCCGTCGTTGTCTACGAGGCCTGGCGCCAGCACGGGTATCAGGGCGGCGCGTAGGTCGGATTAGGCCCAAGGGGCCGTAATCCGACAACATTGTTGGCGTTAGTGGTGTTGTCGGATTACGCGGGGCTTTACCCCGCTAATCCGACCTACGCATTTGCATACGGCGATCAGCGCAGCGCCAGCCGCGCCGCGCCGCTATTGTCGTCCAGCATCACCAGTTGCGTGCGCAAATCGCGCGTGGCAGCCAGCTTGCCGTTCACGTACAGATTCGTCTTGACGCCGTACACGCCTTGCGACACGCCGGCCGGCAAGGTCAGCTCGAACGAGTTCTCGAAGCGCCCGCCCGATTTGTTGTTGCTGGCCAGCGCCTTCGAGCCGGACTTGAATGGCTGGCCTTGCGGGTCGAGCACCACCAGTTCTTCGCGCACGTCGTTGACGCTTTGCGCGCTGCCGTTGACCAGCTCCACCACCGAATTGACCTTGAACGGCTGGCCGCGCTTGACGGTCGACGCACTCAGCTGCGGCGTGTACGACACCACTTGCGGCTCGCGCGGCAAGGCGCCGCGTGAGCGGATGTAGTCGCGGTCCGCCTGCGCCGCCGTCTTGGTCTGGCGCGAATTGACATTGATGGCCAGGCAACCGGCCGCCGCCAGGCCGCCGCCGATGGCCGCCCCTTTCAGCGCGCCATTCTTGCCGCCCGCCAATGCCCCCAGCAGCGCGCCCACGGCCGCACCGGCCGCCGCCGACGTGCCCACGCTGCATGGGTCTTCATCCGTGGCCGCCTGGGCGCCGCCTTGCGGATAGGAATTGTCCTGGCGCACGCCGTTCGGGTTCATCGGCGCCGTGGCGCAGCCGGCCAGCATGGCCGCGATGGTCAGTGCGGCGGTCGCGCGCAAGGTGGTGTGATTCAGCATGGTGACTCCCAGATGACTAATTGATTGTTGTTTCCGTCTGCAGCACTTGCCGTTCGCGCTCGCGGATGCGGCGCGACAGGTTGTCGATGCGCGCATTGCCCGGATCGACGCGGCGCGCGCTTTCCAGATAGGTCTTGGCCGCATCGAACTTACCTTCCAGCAATGAACGCTCGGCGTCGCGCAGGAACGATTGCGCCATCTCGTTGCGCATGGCAGAGCCGCTATCGACGGGCGACGTGTCCAGCGGACGGCGTTCGGTCACCGCTGGACGTTCGCCCGCGCGCGCGGGCGCCGGTTCCTGCTGTGCCGGCATTGCTGCCGGCGCCGGGGCTGAAACGGGCGCGGGGGCAGGCACAGCGGCCGCCGACAGCGCCTGCACGTCGGCCTTCAGCTGCGGCAATTCCGCCGCTTCGCGGTCGATCGCTTCCAGCCTGGCGATGCCATTGCTTGCCGCCGTGGCATCCTTGCCATCGAGCGCCTGGCGCACGCCGACCAGCACGGACGCGGCTGCCGCCTGCTGGCGCGCCAGCTGCTTGCGCAAGGAATCCACGCTGGCAGCGCCCGCGCAATCGATGTCGAGCCCGGCAATGCCCCTGGCGGCGCTTTGCAATTGATGGCCGTCGATAGCGCGTTCGATGGCGCGCACGCCGCGCTGGCAACTGCCCGATGCGGCACCGGCCTTGCCGATCGCCGCCTGCAAATCGTCGGCCTTGGCGCTGGACTTGCCCGTGCACACATTTTTCGCCGTCGCCAGCTTCTGGCGGGCGCCGTCCAGGCTGCCGTTCGCCACCAGTTTCAAGCCGCTGTCGATGGCGTCGTTGCAGGCCGATTCACTCTTGCCACCCGGCTTGCCATTCATGTAGACAATGACGGCCGCCAGCACGGCTGCGCCGCCCAGCCAGCGCAACCACTTGCGCGGTGGCGGCCGGACTGCCGGTGCAGGCGCCGATGGCGGCACCGGCACGGGCTTCGGCGCGGCTGGCGGCGGCACCGGAGCCGGAGCCGGCTTGGGCGGCGCTTTCGGCGCAGGCGCGGGCACCACCGGCTGGGGCGGCGGCTTGGGCGCCACTGGCGGTGAGACTGGCACAGGCGCGGGCACAGGCAGCGGCGGCGGCACGGCCGCGGCTAGCTTGGCTGCGCCGGCCTGCGCCTGACCGCAGTACGGGCAATGGCTGACAACGGTCCACAGGCCCGTCTTGCATTTGTTGCAGATATCCAAAACTAATCCTTCATTCCAACGTCATTCCAGCACTCCAGCACTCAACCCAAGGGCGGCGGCATCAACGGTGGCGGCGCACTGAGGAACAAGGGCGCCAGCTCGGGGAACTGGGCCAGCTCGGCCCAGGCCGGCAAGCCGGCGCGCCACACCTTGGTGGTGCCGGGTGCGACCTGCCCTGCCTGCACGTACTGCACGATCTGCTGGGCCGTGAACGGTCCCTGCTGCTGGCCGTTTATGCCCAGGAAATATTGGTACTCCACCAGGGGCGGCGGCATGCCGCCCAGCGGTGGCGGCGCGATGCCGAAGGCCGGCGCCACGGCAGCCGCCGGTGCGCTGGCCGGGCGCAGCAATTGCTCGAGGCGTCCCGCTTCCAGCATTTCCCCCTTGATCGCATATTTCAGCCGGGGCTGGCCGTCCGCTTCCGGCTCGCGCACTTCCCAGTCGTAGGCGTCGCTGTCGGAGTCGCCGATGACGTTCGCCCATTCCTTCAGGCGGCCCAGCAAGGCTTGCACCGTGCGGTCGAGCTCATCGCTGGCCATGCCCTTGCGGCGCGCCGATTCGCGCAAGCGCGCGCCCACTTCGGCGGAAATGGCGCTGCCAAAGCCGATGTAGGGCAGCTGCGAGCCATCGGCCTGCGCCACCAGCTTGGGCGCATACACCGTGCGTTCATAGTATTTTGCCAGCGCCGCCAGGGCCGCCGTCTGCACGGCGTCAAGCGCCGTCAATTTTTCTTCGATGCGCAGCGCGATATTTTTCTCGTACGAGGCCGGCATGCCGTTCTGGCGGATGGCCCGTTCGTTGCCGATGCGGCGCAGGTCGCCCGGTTCGACGGCAAACTGGTACTGGCCCGGCGGCACGACGCGGCCCGTGTGGCGCGTCAGCACGCCCAGCATGATCGCTTGCAGGAACTCGCCGAAATCCTCGGCCAGCCGCTTCATCTCATCCGTGTTCGGCGCGATCGGGTGCGTGAATTGCGTCGGATCGATATGCGTGTGGGTCGGCGCCTTGTCGTTGTCGCCTTCCTTGCGGTAACTGGTGCGCCAGCCTTCCAGCCCGCGCAGTACCGTCATCGGCACGCCGGCCAGTTCGCAATAGCAGACGGCGCGCCCGCGGATGCCCGTCTCGACGATTTCCAGCTGGCTCACCGTGATGCCCACCTGGGTCGGCACGCACGATTCGAGTTCGGCGCCGAACTTCGCCTTGAAGGCGGCCGCGTTGGCCACGCCGATCACGCACTTGAACTGGTCCGACACGACCGTGAAGTCGCCCGCCATATTGGCGTCGATCCACGGCATGGAGCAGGCCAGCAGCTTGCGGAAGCGGTCCAGGCGTTCGGACACGTCCATCTGTTCCAATGCCTCGAACAGCGGGTCGGGCATGCTCGTCGCCCCTTCCGCCAGGCCCGCCGTGGCGATCATGTTCTCCGCCATGCGCGTGACCTTGGCCAGGATCAAACCGCGTTGCGCCGGTTCGCCCAGCATGGGGAACAGCGCTTTCGAGCCGCCCATATCCTTGAACGCTTCATCGGCCCACTGGCGCAAGGTGGCCGCCGACGGCAGCGCGATGTCTTTTTCCGTGACGGGAATGACGATCAGGGTCGCGTGTTCCTTGTCCAGGTCTTTTTGCAGGATGGTATTGGCCGTTTTCAATTCCGCCAGCATGGCCAGCACGCCTTCGCGGCCCGTTTGCAGTTCGCCCACCAGGCCATTCCACTGCGCGCGGCCCTGCGCATCGACGCCGATCCGGTTGCCCAGCCAGCGCGACAGCTCGCCCAGCAGGATGACGGACTCGTCCGCCGCCTTGGCCCGCAGATGGAATTTCAGCGCATTCGCCATTTCCGTGCGCAGATGGTCCATCACCACGCCCGCCTGCTTTTCGCCATTGCTGAGGAAACCGAAGGTGCTGCGCGTCTGCTCCAGGTTGTTCAGCAACCGTTCGTATTCGCGCGAGCGCACGGCTTCCTTGATTTCGCGGTAACGCTCGGCATTCGCGCCGATCTGCGCTGTCAAGCCGCTGCCCGGCGCCTCGATGCGGTCCTTGATCTGTTCCACCAGCGACAGCACGTATTCCAGGCCGCCGAATTCTTTATTATCAAGATAGCCGTACAGCTGGTCGCGCACGACTTTCTTGACGTCGTCGAGCACTTCGCGGCGGCGCTTGCTGATGCGGTCTTCCGTCGTGTCGGCCGTGGAATCCTGGTCGCGCACGGCGTCGCGTTCCAGATGTTTCATGGCGTCGCGCACCTGCGCCGGCCATTCGCTGCGGTCGAAGCCCGTGCGGATATCGTTGATGCGCGTATTGACCCTGTTTTCCACGCCGGCCAGCAAGTGGCCGTGGCGGTCTTCCAGCAATTCGTCGACGACGCGGAAATCGATGAAGTCGCCGCTGGAGCGCTTCAGTTCGATGCTCTTGTCGGAAAACTCGGGGAAATCGCTGAAGGGCGTGCCCTTCAGGAACATATTAGCGGCGAGGAAATTATCGCGCTGCGTATCCGTGGCGCGGTTGGCGCCCGCGTCCGTGCCGCCCACGCCGAAGAACGCCTGCAGCATGGCGCCGGCCCAGCGGTGGGCCCGCTCGTCGCGCGCCGCTTCCTGGCGCGTATCGAGCACGGCCATGCCGAACGAGGAAAAGCGCTTCGAGAAATACAGGCGCATGTCGCCGAAGCGGTCTTGCGGCACGGGCGCGTTGTACAGCGAATTCTTGTGCTGCGCCTGGTTGACGGCGATCGAACGCTTGGCGCGGGCGAAGTCGGCCGAGGCGAAATCCTCGAACAGCGAGTCGGCCACCATGTGGTAGACGTCGCTGACATCCTTGGTATGCTGCTGGGCAAGGTTGCCCGAATCGATCAGGTACACCTCGCTGTAGGGCTCGCGCGTCAGTTCCGGGCGATCATACGCATCCCAGCGGCCCACATAACCCTTGTTGCCCATCATGGCCGATTCCAGCTCCATCAGCGCCGCATAGCCGTTGGCCTCGACCCTGTCCTTGTTGGCCTTGGTGTAGCCGGTCGGCAAGAACAGCATCAGCTCCACGTCGGCCGCGCCCACTTCGCTGCGCGCCAGCCAGCGCGCCAGCAAGCCCATGTCGAGGAAGGAACCGGAACCCGTGCCGCCCGCCACGGAACCGACGATGACGATGCGGAAACGGTTCGTTTCCATGCGCAAACCCAGTTCGGCCAGCTGGCGCTCGTGCGACAGGCCCGCCTTCAGCGCTTTCAGCTTCAAACGGATCTTGTCGCGGATCTTCGCGTATTTGTCGAAGAAATACAGGCGCGACACGGCGCGGATCTGCCCGGCGCCGCTGCTCATGTCGAAACGCAGCTCGCGGATGCGCTGCGGCGTCAGCGGCAACCATTCCTTGATGTGCGGATATTTCTCCAAGGAATCTTCATCACGGCTGTACTTGTCCATGTCGAACGATTCGACCACCTTGTCATCGTCCGTGAACTTCACCTGGTCGAACTGCAAGTCCTTCGCCTGCGACTCGCCGCTTTCGATCACGGCGCCATTGTCGAGGTCGAAATGGATGAATTGCGCGATGGGGAAGTCCGCCAAGCCCTCGATGCGCGTGCGGTTGCCCGCGCCGCCCCACAGGGTGTTGAGGATGCGCCGGCGCACGCGCATCAGCACCTGCATGCCCGTGCCGCCGATGCCGATGAACAGGGTCGGGCGCAGTTCGATGATCTTGTCCTGCTTGCGCTCGCTGGCGCCGCCGGTGATGGTTTGGTTCAGGTTCTCTGCCATGGTGATTCCTTCGATGATGCGTGCAACGGCGTGTTCTTAGCGGCGGCTCGATGTAAATGTCAGCAACAGGGCTACCAAGCCCACCAGCACCAGCGGTCCCATGAACAGTGGCGCGAGGAATTTATGCGCATTCACGGCCGCCAGCACGACGCCGGTCGCCAGGCTGGCCAGGAAAATGAACAGCCACCAGCCCGAGGCATTGGCCTTGTTCGGCGGCACGCGCTTGGCCACCAGGCCATTCGCATAGGCATTCTTGGCAAAGAAAAAGGCGATGAACAGCAGCAACAGCACGACGCCGCCGATCAGGGTATCGCGCGACGATGTATCGGTCGTGCTGGCAGGGTCCAACGCGGGCACAGCTTCCGTCGTTGCGGTGGTGGCCGATGCTGGTGCGCCCGCTGCATCGGCTGCCGGCGGCGCGGATGCGGGGGCCGGCAAAGTGAAACCTGTGTTGTCTTTGGGAGTGTCTTGCGCCATGGTATGCCTCTGATGGGTTTGAATAGTTTAAAAAGAAAGACTTGTCAGGCCAGGCTCAGCGTATGGCCTTCGGCCACGCGCACGACGGCAGGCTTGCCCAGGCCACGCTTGAGTTCGCCGATGTCGCGGCCGTCATCGTCGCGGATCTGCACGCTTTTGAACGGTTTGAGCAGCACTTGCCGCTGCACGCCGTCGGCCATCACCTTGTAGCGCGTGGCGCGCGTGCCAAGCAAACCCAGCGCCAGCAAGCCCAGCACGAGCGCCAGCACGCCGCCGAGTATGACCAGCACGGGCAAGAGCGGATACTGTATGCGCACCAGCAACGGTATCGTCGCCTGCGACGCGCGCACGCTGTCGGGCGGCGTGAACATGCCGGAGATCGGGTCGCCGGGGAACAGTTCCTGCAAATCCTTGCCAAAGCTGGGCGCCAGCGCCAGCCGCTGTTCCGAAAGGCCCACCTGCGCCTGCATGGGCAGCATCACCTGCTTGCCCATGGCGGCGATCGCCTGCGCCGACCACGGCGACGGAATCTGCGCCATCGGCAACGCAAACTGTACCTGCACGGACTGGCTGGCGCCCGGCTGCAGCTGGCGGATTTGATCTGGCGCAACGTGCAGCGGCGCGTTCTGGCCCGCCAGGCTGGCGTGCACCTTGGCGCTGTCGATCACGTACGGGAAAAACATGTTTTGCAAGGACGCCTGCAGCACCACTTGCGGCACCAGGTTCGCCGCATCGACGTCGAGCACGATGGTGCGCCCGTCGCGGCCCAGGCTGGCGTGCACATTGGTGCTGTTCTTGACGGACTGGGGCACGATGCGCACGGCATCCTGGTCCACCGGTTTCAAGCGCGCGGGCGGGCGCGTCAGCACTTGCGACAGCCGGCCCTCGGCCAGGATGCGGGTCAACGCCTCGGACGCGGGCTGGCCGTAGGCGAGCGCATACACCATCAAGCCCTTGGCGCTGTACAGCTTGCCCTGCACGGGCATGCGCAGCGGAAACACCACCGTCTTGGTGATCGACGGTTCCAGATGCAGCAAGCGGTAAAAATCGCGGTTGCGCTCGGCCGTCTGGCTGTCGTTGTTCGGGCTGTTCTTGTTATTCGTAAAAATCCACACGATGCCGGACGCGGACTGGAACGGCCCCGTGATGGTCTTGGTCACGGCTTCCTGGAAATCCGTGTCGGCCAGCGCGCCGCCGGCGCTCTTGCGCGCCAGGCCGAGATGGGCCAGTTGGCCCGCCACGCCGGCGCCGCCCTGCCCTTGCCCGATCAGCGACGGCGACACATTGCTGCCGCTGCTCTGGCTGAAGGCCAGGGTATAGACTTTGTCGGACGGGTTTGTAGCGGCCTGCGCCACGGCGCCCACGAGGGCTTTCAGCTGCGAATGCTCATCCGTGTAGAACGGCTCCATCCAGCCCGAGTTTTGCACGAGAAAGGCTTGCTGGATGCCGGCCGCGTGCGCGGCGGCGGCGCTGAAAAACGCGGCGCAAGCCACGGTCAGTAAGCGCGCCTTCATGCCTGCAAGGCCCAGCCATCGATGCGCGACAGCAGCGGGTGGTAGGCCCACAGCATGCCTTCATGGACAAACAGGCGCAGCCGCCACGGCTCGCTGACGGCAAAGGTGTGGAACACGGTTTCGCGCAACTCGTCGTCCTGCACCAGCTGGGCCGCCATGCGTTCGCTCGAGCGCAGCACGCTCGACAGGCCGGCGCTGGTGGCGAACTTCACGCCGAACACGCTGTTGCCAGCACCGGATTCCAGCAGCGGCATGACGGCCTGGTTCTTGCCGCCATCGTCGCCGTGTTCCGGCTCTTCCCACGGCGCCGTCTTCAGCTTGGCGGCGAAGCGGTAATTGAAGCTGCCCGAACACAGGCGCGGCGCCAGCGCGTCGGCCCGCTCGGACTGCACGCCCAGTTTCACGTAGACATAGGTGCCGCGGCTACGCTCGAAGCACAGCTGCCACAGGCCGCCGTCGCGCGACACGTAGGGGCTGCCGAATTCGAAATGCGGCACCAACCCTTCGGGCCAGGGCGTAAACGAAGCGGCCACGTTGCCGTCCGGCTGCAGCTGCAAGCGCAGCTGACCGTTGGCGCAGGGCCACACGGCCATGCGGTTGTAGGCCACGGGCGCGCTGACGATACCCAGTTCGGCCACGCCGTCGAGCAGCACGTCGCTGCCCGGCTTTTGCGCGGCATCAAGATTGACGAAGCGGATGCGGCCATCGTCGTCGCGCAGCGGTGCCCACAGGCGGTTCTGGAACCAGACGGGTGCGGCCACGCACGGCGCGCCGCCCACGTGCTCGACGACGTAGCTCAGCGATGGCACGTCGGGACGGATGCAGGCCAGGCCATGGCTGGTCGGCAAGACCAGCACGCTATTGAATTCCGGCACCAGCTCGGCGCGCCAGGCGCCGTGGGCCAGGTCCGATTCGGCCAGCAAGCCGCCATGGTCGGGGTCCAGCGCCAGCCAGCGTTTCGAGGCGGGCAGCCAGGCGTGCAGGACGGCCTTGCGCGGATCGAGCGCCAGCAGCGCGGGCGCGCTGGTGCCGAACCGGGCGGAAAAGAATTCATATTCGCCCGGCGGCGGCATGGGCAGCGAGGCATCGGCCAGCGCATGCTCGTCGCGCGCGCGCTGGTCGGCCAGCTTCAGGGACACGCTGGCCTGGCGCAAGCCTGCCGGGCCGGCCGGCGGCACATCGCTGACGGGGTGTGCGCCGAAAGGAGGCACCCAAGGCAGCCCTCCGGACGGCGTGGCGGCCGCCTCGGGCGGCACTTGCAAGGCCGTGCCCGAGGCGGGGTCGAACGCAAATTCGGGCGGAAACTGCCGCACGGGCGCGCCGGCGGCCGCGGGCAGGCGCCGCGCGAGCATCAGCTTGCCGATATCGGCCTGGCTCACCAAGGGCGAGACATTCTGGCCGTCCGCGCTGCGCTGCATGGTCCACGCGCCCGCGTCATCGACGTACCAGACGCCGGAGGGCAGCGGCCAATCCCCAGAAGTTTTATGATCCATGTATTTTCTATGACAAGCAATGCATATCAGACGGTGTAACGTGCTGGGGCTGTCGAAACGAAGTCGCAGCCCTGGCAGTTCTCATAGTAACGTCTTTTTATCTGTATGGAAACATTGACGGCGGTCCTCAGCCCTGCTGTGTCCGCACTTTCGTCAACAGCTTGGTGGTCGAGCGGTCGTGCGCGAAATCGATGGCCACGGCCTGGCCGCCATACGCCAGCACGGCGCGCCCTTCGGGGATGGCCGCCATGTCGTAGTCGCCGCCCTTGGCATAGATTTCCGGTTCGACCTCCTGCACCACTTCCAGGGCGCTGTCTTCCGAGAACGGCACGACCAGGCTCACCGCCTCCAGCGCGGCCAGCACGGCCATGCGGTCTTCGCAGCTGTTCAACGGACGGTCGTCGCCCTTGCCCAGACGTTTCACTGAAGCATCAGTATTCACGGCAACGATCAGCGAGGCGCCCAGCGCGCGCGCTTGCGCCAAATACGTCACGTGGCCGCGGTGCAAAATGTCGAACACGCCGTTCGTCACCACCACCGGTTTCGGCAGGGCCGCGGCGCGGGCGCGCAATTCGTCACGGCCGCACAGTTTGTTTTCAAATTCAGGCATGGATATCTCTTGTTGGGTTAAATACGGTCACGCTCAGGCGTGGCTATCGCCTTGGATGCCACCGGCATCGCGGCGCCAGGCATCGATCAAGGCCACAATAGCCGGTTCCAGGCCCTCTTCGGCGATGCGATCTTGCCGGTAATAAATCATCAGCGCATACACGCCGGCCAGGCGGCTGACGGGTGGCGACAGCGCATATTCATTGCCGCGCGCCGGTTGCCTGGCACGCCAGTAATTGATCGCCGCTTCCAGCGACTGTATGTGCACATCCATCGCCCGCTCCCTCCGCCGCCCGCTCCCGCATTATAGGGGGCGATCCGCTACAATACGCCATCGGCGCCACAGTTTCATGTTTGCGCCACCTTTCATTCATTGCAAGTAAGTACTTCCTGTGTTTCAATCAACCTATGACACTGACTGAACTGAAATATATCGTTGCAGTCGCGCGAGCGAAGCACTTCGGCCACGCCGCCGAAGCCTGTTTCGTTGCCCAGCCCACCCTGTCAGTGGCCATCAAGAAACTCGAAGACGAATTGGGCGTGGTCCTGTTCGAACGGGGCGGCGCGGAAATTTCCGTCACGCCCCTGGGCGCGCAGATCATCGCGCAAGCCGAGCGCGTGCTGGAACAGACGGCCGCCATCAAGGAACTCGCCAAGCAGAACAAGGACCCGCTGGCCGGCCCCCTGCGCCTGGGCGTGATCTATACGATCGGCCCCTACCTGCTGCCGCCGCTGGTCAAGGCCATGATAGACCAGGTACCGCAGATGCCTTTGATTTTGCAGGAAAATTTCACGGTTCGCCTGCTCGAATTGCTGCGCCAGGGCGAACTGGACGTGGCCATCATGGCGCTGCCCCTGCCCGATCACGGCATGGCCATGCAGGAACTGTATGACGAACCGTTCGTCGTGGCCATGCCGCGCCAGCATCCGTGGACGGCACGTGAAAAAATCGCCGCACAGGATTTGAAATCGGAAACCATGCTGCTGCTCGGCAATGGCCACTGCTTCCGCGACCAGGTGCTGGAAGTGTGCCCCGAAATGGCGCGTTTTTCCTCGCCCGGCAACGGCATGCAGCGCACGTTTGAAGGTTCCTCACTGGAAACCATCCGCCACATGGTGGCCAGCGGCATCGGCCTGACGGTCTTGCCGCGCGCTTCCGTCGCGAATATGCACGCCACCGACGGCATGCTCGAGTACCGGCCCTTCGCCGCCCCCGTGCCATCGCGCCGGGTAGTGATGCTGTGGCGTAAGAGTTTTACGCGCAAGGCGGCCATCGACGCCCTGTGCGCGGCCATCGCCAGCTGCAACTTGCCTGGTATCACCCCCTTGTGCGAAGACGACGAATAGTACATTTACATACTATTTGCGATAATCGACCTTTCTCTTCAACAAGATTGAGTCTTCCATGAACAAGCTGGCGCTGTATTTCCGCCTGATACGGCTGGACAAGCCTATCGGTACCGTATTGCTGCTGTGGCCTACCCTGTGCGCGCTGTGGCTGGCGCAGCAGGGCGTGCCGGACTGGCGGCTGCTGCTCATCTTCACTCTCGGCACTTTCCTGATGCGCTCGGCAGGCTGCGCCATCAACGACTACGCCGACCAGGATATCGACAAATTCGTCAAGCGCACGGCGGACCGCCCCATCACCAGCGGACGCATCAGCGGCAAGGAAGCGCTGGCCGTGGCCGGCGTGCTGACCGTGCTGGCCTTTTGCCTGATCCTGCCCCTGAATGCGCTGACCAAGCAACTGTCGGTGGCGGCCGTCATCATCGCCGGCACCTATCCCTACTTCAAGCGCTTCTTTGCGATTCCGCAAGCGTATCTGGGCATCGCCTTCGGCTTCGGCATTCCCATGGGCTTTGCCGCCATCACGGATTCCGTGCCCGTCGTCGCCTGGCTGCTGCTGCTGGGAAATGTCTTCTGGGCCGTGGCCTACGACACGGAATACGCGATGGTCGACCGCGACGACGATTTGAAGATCGGCATCAAGACCTCGGCCATCACCTTCGGCCGCTACGACGTGGCCATCGTCATGCTGTGCTATGCCGTCTTCCTGCTGCTGTGGCTGGCATGCGGCTGGTACCTGGGCTTGCGTTACTGGTTCGTCGCGGGCTTGCTGGTGGCTGCCGGCTGCGCCGTTTACCACTACACCTTGATCCGCGCACGCGAGCGTATGCCGTGTTTTGCGGCATTCCGGCATAATAACTGGCTAGGAGCAGCGGTGTTTGCGGGCGTGGTACTGGACATTGCTTTCCGTTAAGCAATGATCTTTGCGCCGCGGCAGCCCTTGAGGCGGCGCAAGACAGGCCTGGCCGCAGCTGCCTACACTGGTATTTCACTGTGCAGTTTCACTTCCATGAGGTAATACATGAACTCGATACATACCGGAAAATCCAGCAGCGACAGCATCCTCGCCGACGCCGACAAGGCCCGCGACAAACTGGTCGGTGACCTGAAAACCGTCATCAACGAAGCGGAAGGCTGGCTCGATGGCGCCAAGGATCAGACGGGCGAGAATGTCAAAGCCGTCAAGGACAAGTTCATCGCCACCCTGGAAACGGCCAAGAAAGATTTGATCAAGCTGGAAGAAGACTTGCTCGAACGTACCAAGAAGGCGGCCAAGGCCACCGACGAATACGTGCAGGACAATCCATGGAAAGCTGTCGGTGCGGGCGCCGTCGTGGGCGTGCTGTTCGGCCTGCTGCTTTCCTCGTCACGCCGTTAGACAGTATTGACGGCATTCGCCGTCTCCTGACGCGAAAGGCAGCATATGGCTATCATGCACCATGTCGCCCAAGTCGCAGCGACCCTCGCCGCCATCGTCCAGACCCGTCTGGCCCTGGCGGCCGTGGAAATAGAAGAAGAGTCGCTGCGCTTCCTGTCCTATCTGGCGCTGGCCATGCTGGCGCTGCTGTGCCTGTTCGTCGGCCTGGTCTTGATCGTGTTCCTCGTCATCGTGCTGTTCTGGGATACGCACCGCATCGCCGCCATCGCCATCACGGCCGCCGTCTTCATCGTCGCCGCCGTCGCCACCCTGCTGGGCGTGCGTGCCAGTTTCCGCAGCAAGCCGAAACTGCTGTCCTTCACGCTTACCGAACTGAACAAAGACCTGGACGAGCTGCAACTGCTGGCCCGCCGGGGATCGGAGCGCCCATGACCACGCATCCCACCAAACTGTCGCATGTGCACACGGCCGCCAGCCTGGCGCAGCGGCGCGACGCGCTGCTGGCCGAATGCGCGCTGCAGCGCCTGGCCCTGGGCGTGCAGACGCGCCAGCTGCTCGAGCCTTTGACGGGCGGCAATCTGCGCCACACCCTGGCCACGCGCTTTAAAATTCCCCTGATGGTGGGCGGCGCGGTACTGGGCCTGGTGCTGGTGCGCCCGCGCCGCTTCCTGCCGCTGCTGCGGGCCAGCGGCGCGCTGCTCAAGCACGCCACCACCGCCATGCCCGTCGTGCTGGCGCTGGCGCAGCGTTTCAGCAAAAAAGAAACGCCGCCATAAAATATTTTTGCCTGGCTGCATCCAAATGGCTAGCCCCTGCGTAGTAATGGTATCAACCAGCCGGTTGAGCCAACTACCAGGAGCTTGCCATGCATGCCACCACCGCCCCACGCCATACCGCCCCCTCGCTCACAGTCCTGTGCGCCGCCCTGCTCGTGGCTGCCTGCGCACCGATGAGCGCACGCTACTCGCAGGAACAATTGCCGAACGCCGTCAAGGTGCCCGATGGCCATCAGGTGGCCATGCAGACGGTGGGCGTGGGCAAGATCGCCTACGAATGCCGGGCGAAGAAAGACATGGCGGGGCATGAATGGGTCTTCGTGGGACCGGACGCGGCCCTGAACGACCGCAGCGGCATGCAAGTGGGCACGTATGTGGGACCGCCCGCCACCTGGGCCAACCTGGACGGCTCGAAAGTGACGGCGACGCAAGTGGCCGTGGCACCGGCCGGCGCGGGCAATATCCCGTATCAGCTGGTGAAAGCCAATCCGGCCACGGGCAGCGGCGCCATGCAGGGCGTCAGCTACATCCAGCGCGTGGCCACCAGCGGCGGCGTGGCGCCAAGCAGCCCCTGCGGCATGGAGTCCGTCGGCGCCAAACAATGGGTGCCCTACCAGGCCGACTACATCTTCTGGAAATCGGCATAAATCCTTTCAAGCGACGGTTGGCAAGCGGGTTTCTGACCTATACTCGGCCTTGAAAACTTGCTAACCGTTCACTCAACGATTGCGCCGACCTTGCCAGCCCAAGCCGCCCCTTACGATTACGATGCCGCCCTGCGCGCCTGCGCCAGGGGCGAGCAGCAGGCATTGCACGGCCTGTACCAGCAGGAAAGCCGCTATCTGCTGGGCGTGGCCCTGCGCATCGTGCGCCAGCGGGCCTTGGCCGAAGATGTGCTGCACGATGCCTTCCTGAACATCTGGCGCCGCGCCGGCAGCTTCGACGCCACGCGCGGCAGCGGCAAGGGCTGGATCTATGTGGTGGTGCGGCACCAGGCGCTGAACGTGGCGCGCGCCCGCGCCCATGAAGTATCGGCCGACGAGGATACCGTGGAAACCCTGCTGCATGAACGCGAAGGCAACGATGCCGACGCCACCTCGGACGCCTACGCCCTGCAGGCGAACATGGGCAAGCTGCACGATTGCCTGGGCCACCTGGACGAACCCAAGCGCAACAGCATCCTGTACGCCTACGTCGATGGCTGTTCCCATAGCGAGATCGCGCAACGCCTGCAAGCGCCGCTGGGAACCGTCAAGGCCTGGGTCAAGCGGGGCCTGGCCGCCTTGCGGGAGTGCATGGGATGATCAACAGCGACGAGGAATTGCAAAGGCTGGCCGGCGAATACGTGCTGGGTACATTGGCGCTGGCCGAGCGCGTCGAGCTGGAACAGCGTTTGCCGCTTGACGCCGCCTTGCGCGACGCCGTGGCTGCCTGGGAACGGCGTCTGCTGCCCTTGACGACTTTGGCGCCGCCCGAAACGCCCTCGGCGCAACTGTGGCCGCGCATCAGCGCCAGCCTGTTCATGCCGAAAACCGTGCAGCGGGCGGGCGGCTGGCAAGCGTGGTGGAACAGCCTGGCCTTCTGGAGAATACTGGCCGGCGGCGGCTTGCTGGCCACGGCCGTGCTGGCCGTGCTGGTGACCGTGCAGCTGCAGGCGCCAGCCGGGCCCGGCTACCTGGTGGTGCTGGTGGCGCCGCAGGATAAATCGCCGGGCTGGATCGTGCAGGCGGGCGGACGCGGCGGCAAGAACCGCGACCTGAGCCTGATCCCGCTGGGCCCGACTAGCGTGCCGCAGCAGAAAGCCCTGCAATTCTGGACCAAGGGCAAGGACTGGGGCGCGCCCGTCTCGCTGGGCCTCGTCAAGCCAGGGCAAAGCCTCAAGCTGACCCTGGATAAGCTGCCGCCGCTGCAGCCCGAGCAATTGTTTGAAATCACCTTGGAGCCGGCAACGGGCTCGCCCACGGGCAGACCGACGGGGCCGGTGCTCTACATCGGCCGCGCCGTCAAGGTCATGTAATTACCTGCCCACTTATTTACCCAGCTCGTCCCCCATCTCGCGCCCGCGCTGCGCGGCCGCCTTGATGCCCTTGACGATGGCCGCCTTCACGCCGCTCTCTTCCATGCTGGTCAAGGCCGCATAGGTCGTGCCGCCCTTCGACGTGACCCGCTCGCGCAGCAGGGACACGGGTTCGCTGGAGTTCGCCGCCAGCTGCGCCGCGCCCGTAAACGTGGCAATGGCCAGCTGCGTACCCTGCTCGGGCGTCAGGCCCAGTTCGGCGGCCGCCTGCTGCATCGCCTCGATAAAGTAAAACACATAGGCGGGACCGCTGCCGGACACGGCCGTCACGGGGTCGATCTTGGCTTCGTCATCGAGCCAGACGGTCTGGCCGACGGCGCGCAGGATGGCGTCCGCCGTCTTTTTCTGTTCGCCGCTCACGCCGCTGCTGGCCACCATGCCCGTGATGCCCATGCCGATCAGGGCCGGCGTGTTCGGCATGCAGCGCACGATGGCGGAATAACCGCCTAGCCAGCGCGACAAATCGGCCGCGCGGATGCCGGCCGCGATCGACAGAACCAATGGCGCCCGTTCGCCGTCGAGGAAGGGCAGCAGCTGCGCCGCCACTTCGCGCATGCTTTGCGGCTTGACGGCCAGCACGATCACGTCCACGCCGCGCAGGGCGTCGCCGGCGGACGTCGCCGTCGTGACGCCGAATTGCGCCTGCAGTTTTTCCAGCGCCGGCGCGTGCGGGTCGATCACGTGGATGTTGCCGCCCAGGGTCAGCTTGCCCGCCAGGCCGGCGATCAGGGCCGCGGCCATGTTGCCGCCGCCTACAAATGCGATATTCAATTCTGTCGTCATGCTTGTTCTCTCTTCATCAGGAATAGTTGCGGGAACCGAAGATGGCGCTGCCCACGCGCACGATGGTGGCGCCCTCGAGCACGGCGGCGCGCAAGTCGGCCGACATACCCATCGACAAGGTGTCGAGCGCCAGCCCGTCCGCCTTCAATTGTTCGTACAGCGTACGCAATTGCGCAAACGCAAAGCGCTGAAGCGTGACATCCGTTTCCGGCTCGGGAATGGCCATCAGGCCGCGCAAGCGCAGGCGGGGCAGCAGCGCCACGGCATGCGCCAGCGCCGGCAAGTCAGCCGGCGTCACGCCGCTCTTGCTCGCCTCGCCGCTGATATTGACTTGCAGACAGATATTCAGGTCAGGCAAGCCGGCCGGGCGCTGCTCGGACAGGCGCGCGGCGATCTTTTCCCGTTCCACCGTATGCACCCAGTCGAAATGTTCGGCGATGGGGCGCGTCTTGTTGCTCTGGATGGGGCCGATGAAATGCCAGGCCGGGACGTGCTGCGGCGCGGCCTCCTTCACAAAGGCGATCTTGTCGAGCGCTTCCTGCAGATAATTTTCGCCAAACGCCATCTGGCCCGCGCGCATGGCGTCCAGCACGGCATCCGCGCCGAAGGTCTTCGAGACGGCCAGCAGGGTCACGTCCTCGGGCGCGCGCTGCGCCTCCAGGGCCGCCTGCGCAATACTGTCGCGCACGGCTTGCAAGTTCTGTTCGATTGTGGACATAATCATTTTCTAGTGTATAGGGGCGGCGGCACGGTGCGCCAGCCCATCAATGCAGGCACAGGGATTATAAATGGACATCTCCGAACTACTCGCTTTCTCCGTCAGCAACAAGGCTTCCGACTTGCACCTGTCTTCCGGCCTGCCGCCGATGATACGGGTCAACGGCGACGTGCGCCGCCTGAACGTGGCGCCGCTCGAGCACAAGGAAGTGCACAGCATGATCTACGACATCATGAACGACAGCCAGCGCAAGGCGTATGAAGAGGCGCTCGAGTGCGATTTCTCGTTCGAGATTCCCGGCCTGGCCCGCTTCCGCGTCAACGCCTACAACCAGGAACGCGGTGCCTCGGCCGTGCTGCGCACGATTCCCTCAAAAGTGCTGAGCCTGGAAGACCTGAACGCGCCGCGCATCTTCGGCGAACTGGCCATGCGCCCGCGGGGCCTCGTGCTGGTGACGGGCCCGACGGGTTCCGGCAAGTCCACCACCCTGGCGGCGATGGTGAACCACGTCAACGAACGGCTGAACCACCATATATTGACCATCGAAGACCCGATCGAATTCGTGCATGAACCGAAGAAATGCCTGATCAACCAGCGCGAAGTCGGGTCGCACACGCACTCGTTCAGCAATGCGCTGCGCTCGGCCCTGCGCGAAGACCCGGACGTCATTCTGGTGGGCGAATTGCGCGACCTGGAAACCATCCGCCTGGCGCTGACGGCGGCCGAGACGGGCCACCTGGTGTTCGGCACCCTGCACACCTCGTCGGCGGCGAAATCGATCGACCGCATCATCGACGTCTTCCCCGCCGAGGAAAAGGAAATGGTGCGCGCCATGCTGTCCGAATCCTTGCAAGCCGTCATTTCGCAGAACCTGCTCAAAACCAAGGACGGCGCTGGGCGCGTGGCCGCGCATGAAATCATGCTGGCCACGCCCGCCGTGCGCAACCTGATCCGCGAAGCGAAAGTGGCGCAGATGTATTCGGCCATCCAGACGGGCAGCAACGTGGGCATGCAGACCCTGGACCAGTGCCTGTCCGACCTGGTGCGGCGCGGCACGATTTCGGCCGAGACGGCCCGCTCGGCCGCCAAGTCGCCCGAAAACTTCCCCGGATAAGCCATGCAGACGACGCACGAACACTATGGCGCCATGCACGCGCTGCTGACGCAGATGCGCGCACGGGGCGGCTCCGACCTGTTCATCACGGCCGGCTTTCCGCCCGCTATCAAGCTCGACGGCAAGCTGACGCCGCTGGCGGGCGGCCCGCTCGATGCGCAGCAGGCGACCGGCTACGTGCGCGCCGTCATGAACGAACGCCAGGCGGCCGAATTCGCATCGAGCCGCGAAGCCAATTTCGCCATCAGCCCGGAGGGACTCGGGCGTTTCCGCGTCTCCGCCTTCGTGCAGATGGGCCAGGCAGGCATGGTCTTGCGCTTGATCAATACCGCCATCCCCACGCTCGATGGGCTCGGTTTACCCGCCATCCTGCAAGACATCGTGATGAGCAAGCGGGGCCTCGTCATCATGGTGGGCGCCACGGGCTGCGGCAAGTCGACCACCCTGGCGGCCATGGTGGGCCACCGCAACGCGCACAGCCATGGCCACATCATCACCATCGAAGACCCCGTGGAATTCATCCATCCGCACGGCAACTGCATCGTCACCCAGCGCGAAGTGGGCGTCGATACGGACGACTGGGCCACGGCCCTGAAGAACACCTTGCGCCAGGCGCCCGACGTGATCCAGATCGGAGAGATACGCGACCGCGACACCATGGACCACGCCATCGCGTTCGCCGAGACGGGCCATCTGTGCCTGGCCACCCTGCACGCGAACAACGCCAACCAGGCGCTGGACCGCATCATCAATTTCTTCCCCGAAGAGCGGCGCCAGCAGTTGCTGATGGATCTGTCGCTCAATTTGAAGGGCATGATTTCGCAGCGCTTGATCCCCAACAAGGATGGCGGCGGGCGCAAGGCGGCGCTGGAAATCCTGCTCAATTCGCCGCTGATGAGCGACCTGATCTTCAAGGGCCAGGTGCACGAGATCAAGGAATTGATGAAAAAATCGCGCGAGCATGGCATGCAGACGTTCGACCAGGCCCTGTTCGACCTGCACGAAGCGGGCGCCATTAGCTACGAAGACGCGCTGCGCAATGCGGACTCCGTCAACGACCTGCGCCTGACGATCAAGCTCAAGGGCGCCACGGCGCCGGAACCCGCCCCGCAAACGGGCGCCACCAAACTGGGACTCCTCTGACATGACCAGCATCCACGATTTCCAGGCCGAGGCACTGGACGGCACGCCCGTCGACCTGGCCCGCTACAAGGGCAAGGTACTGCTGATCGTCAACACGGCCAGCGCCTGCGGCTTCACGCCCCAATACCAGGGGCTCGAAGCGCTGTACCGCGAATTCCACGAGCAGGGCCTGGTCGTGCTGGGCTTTCCCTGCAATCAATTCCGCCAGCAGGAACCGGGCTCGAATGGGGAAATCAAAGCCTTTTGCGAAAAGAACTTCGGCGTCACCTTTCCCCTGTTTGCCAAGGTCGACGTGAATGGCCCGCATACGCACCCTGTCTTTGCGCAATTAAAACAGGCGGCGCCCGGCATATTGGGTACGCAGTCGATCAAATGGAATTTCACCAAGTTTTTGGTGCGCAAGGATGGCAGCGTATTTCGCCGCTATGCCCCGGCCAGCAAACCGGCCAGCCTGGCGGCCGACATTCGGCAATTACTACAGGAATAGAAACTCGATGCTTTGATTAAAGACAACACTCATACAAAATCAATAAATCCGCATTTATTTCATGCTTGATATCAATATTGTGTTTCCAATAGCAAATTTCGGTGATAATGTTTGCATAATTATTCGCAGATATCGATCAAAAAACGATGCCAGTCTTTGGGAAAATAATATCTTCATGGATGCGGATGGGCAGTTATTCCCGCCTCTTCATTCCTATTTTCTTCCTGATACTCGCCGTTTCCGCCGTTCGCTATCACGCCCTGCTCGGTTCGGAAACGGCGCTGGCCAATGCGCGCTACCAGAGCGATGCCCGGCAACTCGACCTGTTCCTCGCCAATAGCGTGCTGCCGCTGGCCGTGCACGCGGACAGTCACGCGATGCACGACAGCGTGCGGCAAGTGCTGCGCAGCGCCCTGCCGCTGAACCGCAGCCTCGTTTCCGCCCGCTGGGACACGGCTGGCGAGCATGTCGAGGTGCTGGCCGACAGCAAGCTTGCCGACACACTGGCGACGGTGCCGGCGTGGTTCGCGCGCTTGGCCGGCATCACGGCCATCCGCAGCCGCCTGACGGTGGCGCTGCCGGACGGTGGCGATGGCACCCTCGACCTGCACTACACGCCCGGCCTGCCCCTGGCGCAGGTGTGGCACCGCGTACGCGAGCAGGCCGTGCTCAGCACCATCAATATCGTCCTCGTCTTCCTGCTGCTGGGCCTGATCCTGGCCGCGCACCGCAAGCTGCTGGCGCGCTTCGTGCAGGCGACCGACCGCTTCCGCGATGGCAACTTCGGCGTGCGCCTGGCGGCTGGCGCCACGCCCGAAGCGCAAGCCGTGTCGCAGTCGTTCAACGGCATGGCCGGCGATATCGAAGAACTGTTAACCTCCCTCAAGACCAGCCAGCGCCAGCTGGGCGAACAGCTGAACGAAACCGTGCACATGCAGCAGGCGCTGCAAAAGCTGTCGTGGCAAAACTACAATGACGTGCTGACGGGCCTGCCCAACCGTGCCGCGCTGGCCGCCCGCTTCGAACAGGAACTGTTCCTGGCGCGCGAACGCCAGCGCCTGCTGGCCGTCTGCCTGTTCGACCTCGATCACTTCCAGGCCATCAACGACCGCTACGGCGCCGAGGCGGGCGATGAAATCCTCAAGCAGGTAGCGGGCCGCCTGCACGGCTTTACGGGCCAGGTCCACTACGCGGCGCGCCTGGGCGGCGATGAATTTGTCCTGCTGCTGTGCGGCCAGGCCAGCATCGCCAGCATCGAACAGAACGTCACGCAGCTGATGGCCGAGCTGGGCCGCCCCTACCAGTGCGACCAGCAGGCGCTGCACATGACGGCCAGCGCCGGCATCGCCGTCTACGCGGGCAAGGACCTGAATACGGAAAGCCTGCTGCGCCACGCCGACCACGCCGTCTACCAGGCGAAACTGACGGGGCGCAACCAGTACCACTTCTTCGACACCAACCTCGACGAGGAAGTGCGCACCCACCACAACCAGCGCACAGAAGTGCGCCACGCCCTGATCAACGGCGAACTGCGGCTGTACTACCAGCCCAAGGTGAATATGCGCGCCGGCACCGTGGTGGGCATGGAAGCGCTGCTGCGCTGGCAGCATCCGCGCCGCGGCGTGCTGGCGCCCGCGCAATTCCTGCCGCTGGTGGAACAGACGGATTTGATCATCGACATCGGCGAATGGGTGCTGCGCCAGGCTCTGTGGCAGATGCAGCGCTGGAGCGCGACCGGCAAGCACTGGGTGGTCAGCGTGAACATCGCCGCGCGCCATTTCCAGCAACCGGACTTCGTCTCGCGCCTGGAAACCATCCTCGGCGAATTTCCCGGCGTGCGCGCCAGCATGCTGGAACTGGAAATCCTCGAATCGTCGGCCCTGCACGACATCGAGGACGTGCGCCGCATCATCCGCGCCTGCCAGGCGCTGGGCATCACCTTCGCGCTCGACGATTTCGGCACCGGCTATTCGTCGATGTCGTATTTGAAGCGCCTGCCCGCGAATATCGTCAAGATCGACCAGAGCTTCGTGCGCAATATGCTCAACGACCGCGACGACCTGCACCTGGTGCGCGCCGTCATCGGCCTGGCCCGTTCCTTCAGCCTGACGGTGATCGCCGAGGGCGTGGAAAGCGTCGAGCATGGCGCGCGCCTGATCCAGCTCGGTTGCGACCTGGCGCAAGGCTACGGCATCGCCCGCCCCATGCCGGCCGACGCCGTGCTGGAGTGGGCGAACAATTTCATCCCTGCCCCGCAATGGCGCATCGCGCAGTTCAGCGAGGTACCTATTTAGACGTCAGGGCCGAGTCGATCAGCTCGATCCAGTGCCGCACGGGCGTCTGCGTGCCCGACTGCAAATGGCTCAGGCAACCGATATTGGCCGACACGATCATCTCCGGCTCGCACGCTTCCAGGTTGGCCACCTTGTTGTCGCGCAGCTGCTGCGACAGGGCCGGCTGCAGGATCGAATACGTACCGGCCGAACCGCAGCACAGATGGCTGTCCGCGCACAGGCGCACGTCGACGCCGACGGCGCGCAGCACCTGTTCCACCTTGCCGCGCACCTGCTGGCCGTGCTGCAGGGTGCAGGGCGGGTGGTACGCCACCTTTTTCACGATGCGCCCCTTCAGCAGCGCCACCAACTCGTTTTCAAACGCCGGCATGATCTCGGACAGATCGCGCGTCAGTTCAGCGATGCGCCGCGCCTTCTGCGCATACTGCGCGTCGTGCGCCAGCAGATGGCCGTATTCCTTCACCGTGGTGCCGCAGCCGGAGGCCGTCATGACGATGGCTTCGGCGCTGTCGACGTACGGCCACCAGGCGTCGATATTGCGGCGCATGTCGTCCAGCGCCGCGTCCTGGTCGTTCAGGTGATGGCGCAGCGCGCCGCAGCAGCCGGCCTTCGGCGCGACGATCAGCTGCACGCCGAGCGCATCAAGCACGCGCGCCGTGGCCGCGTTGATGTTGGGCGACATGGCCGGCTGCACGCAGCCGTCGAGCAGCAGCATGGTGCGCGCATGCTGGCGCGCCGGCCATGCACCGGCTGCGGCGCCCGGGCGCAATTTATCCTGCAAGCTTTTCGAGAGCAGCGGGCGCAGCGCCTGCCCCGCCTTGTACACGGGCGTAAACAGCCAGCGGCGCGGCAAGGCTTCCTTCAGGGCGAAGCGCAGCGCGCGTTCGCGCAAGGGGCGCTGCACGCGCTGTTCGACGACGTTGCGGCCGATGTCGACCAGGCGCCCGTACTGCACGCCCGAGGGACAGGTCGACTCGCAGTTGCGGCAGGTCAGGCAGCGGTCCAGGTGCGTCTGCGTCTTGGCCGTGACGGGCGCGCCCTCCAAGACCTGCTTGATCAGGTAGATGCGTCCGCGCGGGCCATCGAGTTCGTCGCCCAGCAGCTGGTAGGTGGGACAGGTGGCCGTGCAAAAGCCGCAATGCACGCAGGCGCGCAGGATGGCTTCGGCTTCGTCGCCTGCCGGCGTATTCTTGATGAAATCGGCGAGATTGGTTTGCATGCGCGCTCAATACATTCTGTGCGGGTTGAAGATGCCGGCCGGGTCGAAAGCCTGCCGCAGACGCTGGTGGATTTTTTCAACGGCCGGCGCCAGCGGATGGAATACGCCCACGGCCTTGTCGCCGCCGCGGAACAGGGTGGCGTGGCCGCCAGCGGCAGCCACGGCCTGGCGGATGTCCTGCGCCCCGGCCGCATCGGCATCGGCGTCGAGCTTGAGCCAGCGCTGCGCCCCGCCCCACTCGATCAGCTGGCGCCCCTTGACGATCACGGCGCTAGCGTGCGGCGGCAGCGACAGCCGCCACAAGCTGCCCGCGCCCGCAAAGAAGGCGTGCGTTTGCTCGCGCACGGACAGCCAGAAGGCGGCCGCGTCTTCGGGCGCCAGCACCTCGCCGCCCAGCGCGTGCAGCGCCGCCGACACGGCCGCCTCGGCGCCGGACAGGCGCACGTTCAAGACGCCATCGTGCCAGCAACTGCCCGATATCGGCAGCGGTTGACCGGCCCATTCATTGAGCATGCGCAAGGCGGCGATTTCCGCGCACGCCACGCGCAAGGTCGCTTCGCGCAGCGGCAAGGGCAGCACCTTCAGCGACACTTCCAGGATCAGGCCCAGGGTGCCCAGGGACCCGGCCAGCAGGCGCGAGACATCGTAGCCGGCCACGTTCTTCATCACCTGCCCGCCAAAGGCCAGGCGTTCGCCATGGCCATCCATCAGCACGGCGCCCAGCACGAAATCACGCAGTGCGCCCGCGCTGGCCCGGCGCGGACCGGACAGGGCGCTGGCGACGACGCCGCCCACCGTGGCGTCGGCGCCGAAATGCGGCGGCTCGAAAGCCAGCATCTGATTGCGCGCGGCCAGCGCCGCCTCGATCTCGGCCAGCGGCGTGCCGCAGCGGGCCGTGATCACCAGTTCCGTCGGTTCATAGTCGACGATGCCCGCATACGCGCGCGTGTCGAGCACCTCGCCATCAAACTGCTGGCCATACCAGTCTTTCGTGCCGCCGCCGCGCAGGCGCAAGGGTTTGCCCGCCGCGCTGGCCGCCAGGATCTGCTGCCTGAATTGTTCCACGATTGCTTGCAAAGGAGTCTCCGGCGGTTAAAAACGGGGCAGGTTGGCGAACGGCAGGCGCCCCGCCGTCACATGCATCTTGCCGAATTCGGCGCAGCGGTTCAAGGTAGGAATCGCCTTGTCCGGGTTCAGCAAGGCATGGGGATCGAAGGCGCGCTTGACGGCAAAGAAGGCATCGAGTTCGGCGCGCGTAAATTGCACGCACATGGAATTGATCTTTTCCATGCCCACGCCATGTTCGCCCGTAATCGTGCCGCCCACGGCCACGCACAGGGCCAGGATGTCCGCGCCAAACGCTTCGGCGCGTTCGAATTCGCCGGGCTGGTTGGCGTCGAACAGGATCAAGGGATGTAAATTGCCGTCGCCCGCGTGGAACACGTTGGCGCAGCGCAGACCATGCGTCGTTTCCATGCCGGCGATGCCCGTCAGGACTTCGGCAAGGCGCTTGCGCGGAATGGTGCCGTCCATGCAGTAGTAGTCGGGCGAGATGCGTCCCGCGGCGGGAAACGCGTTCTTGCGGCCGGACCAGAACTTCATGCGTTCCGCTTCCGACTGCGAGACGGCAATGGCGCTGGCGCCCGCCCCTTCCAGCACGGCCGTCATGCGGGCGATTTCCTCTTCCACTTCCTCGTGCGTGCCGTCCGCTTCGCACAGCAAAATGGCCGCCGCGTCGGTGTCGTAGCCGGCCTTGACGAACGGTTCGACCATGCGCGACGAGGTCTGGTCCATCATTTCCAGTCCGGCCGGGATGATGCCGGCGGCAATCACGTTGGCCACCGCATTGCCGCCCGTGACGACGTCGCCGAACGACGCCATGATGACTCTAGCCGTCGCCGGTTTCGGGATCAGTTTGACCGTCACTTCCGTGACGATGCCCAGCATGCCTTCGGAGCCGATGAAGACGGCCAGCAGGTCCAGGCCGGGCGAGTCCAGGCATTCGCCGCCCAGTTCCAGCACGTCGCCATCGATGGTCACGACGCGCACGCGCAGCACATTGTGCACGGTCAAGCCGTATTTGAGGCAATGCACGCCGCCCGAGTTTTCCGCCACGTTGCCGCCGATGCTGCAGGCGATCTGCGAGGACGGGTCGGGCGCGTAATACAGCGCGTGGGGCGCGGCCGCTTCGGAAATGGCCAGGTTGCGCACGCCCGGCTGCACCACGGCCGTGCGCGCATACGCATCGAGGCGCACGATGCGGTTCAAGCGCGCCGTCGACAGCACCACGCCGTCGGCGATGGGCAGCGCGCCGCCCGACAATCCCGTGCCGGCGCCGCGCGGCACGATCGGCACCTTCAATTCCCGGCAGACGCCGAGGATGGCGATGACCTGTTCTTCCGTATCGGGCAAGGTGACCACCATCGGCAGCTGGCGGTAGGCGGCCAGGCCGTCGCATTCGTACGGGCGCGTGTCTTCCGCGTCGGACAGCACGCAGCGGGCCGGCAGCACGGCCAGCAGGGCCGCAACGACGGCTTGCTGGCGCGCGGCGGTCAATCCGGATTCAGGGGCAGCATTGAGCATAAGATGGGAGGCAAATGGGCATGGGCGTGCAACGATTGTAAGCACAAAAGCGGCGCGCACCGCATTTTTTGTCCGATTTGCCTGCAAATCCGGCGCCGGGCGGCGCACAGTGTCGTATGCTGCCCCCATTCTTCTTTGACAGGATCAGCATCATGGGCAACCGACTTTCAAAAATCGCCACGCGCACGGGCGACAATGGCAGCACCGGCTTGGGCGACGGCAGCCGCACCAGCAAGGACAGCGCGCGCATCCACGCCATGGGCGACGTGGATGAACTCAATTCCAACATCGGCTTGCTGCTGTGCGAAGCCATGCCCGACGCCTTGCGCGAGGAGCTGGTGGCCATCCAGCACGACCTGTTCGACCTGGGCGGAGAAATCTGCATCCCCGGCTACCAGCTGATCAAGGAAGAGCACGTGCTGCGCCTCGACGACCTGCTGGCGAAATACAATGCGGACTTGCCGGCCTTGAGTGAATTCATCCTGCCGGCCGGCTCGCGCGCCGCCTCGCTCGCGCACGTGTGCCGCACCGTGTGCCGCCGCGCCGAGCGCAGCATCGTCGCGCTGGCGAATGCGGAGCCCCTGCACGAACACCCGCGCCAGTACGTGAACCGATTGTCGGACCTGCTGTTCGTGCTGTCGCGCGTGCTGAACCGCTTTGCCGGCGGCAGCGACGTGCTGTGGCGGCATGACCGCGCGCGGGGGTAAGTAAAAACGGCGATGCTGTTTGACAGGCATCGCCGTGTTGTATCAAGCTGACAAGCGCTTGCTAGCCGCAAGCCTGCAGACACGCCTTATTGACACGCACGCATGAAGGGACACTGAACTCCATGACGCAGGCGTCGAGCGCCATATAGCACTCGGATTGGCATTCCGTGATGTCGGCGGTACTGCTGGCCATGGCATACGATGCGCTGACGCCCATGGCAAACAAAAAGAAACCCAGCTTTTTGAACATAAGTAGTCCTCTGTAAAAATGACAGACGATGAGCAACATCCATGGCGCGCCGTCTCTTACGCGCCATCCGGCGATCAGATTTTCTTCAGCGCCGCTTCCAGCGCGCCCGCATTGAAACCCTGGATCTTGCGGTTGCCGATCAACACCACGGGCACGCCGCCGCCACCGAGTGCTTCGTGGGCTTTTTTCGCTTCCGGTGATTTCTCGATATCGAGATCGACGAATTCGATCTTGTTTTCCTTGAAATACGCGCGCGTCTTGGCGCAATAGCCGCACCAGTCCGTGCCGTACAGCACCACTTTCGCCTGGGCATTCGGGAAATACGCGGCGTAATTGCCTTCCGTGTAGTTCGATTTGAGCAAGCCGGGCAACAAGGACAGGCCATAACCGCTGCCCAGGCCGGCGGCCAGGATCAAGCCATACATGGCGATGGTTTTCATTTTTTTCTGCATCATAGGTATCGGAGACGTAGATGATCGAGGACGGCCGACGCAGCATGCGCTTGGCGGCCGCCTGGCAATGCACGGAGATCAGGAGCCGATGTCGCAGACCCTCAGGCAGGCTTTGTAACTGCCGATGCAAAATGGGGATCTGTCGCCATTTTGCATCGTGCATTCCCGCAGCTCCTCCTCGCAGGTAGAGCAGCCGATATTGGAAGCCATGGCATAGGAAGCGCTCAATCCCAGGGTGAAAATAAATGCTGCAATCTTTTTCATTTACTACTCTCCATGTGAGCGATTACCTCAGGCAATCGCGGCAGACCAGTCGTAAGAAATGTCATCTTTGCTTGCTACGTAAACGAATATAGACTTCACTTATTTTAGAGTCAACGTTTCCTTTCGATAAATTTCCAGTTTGGAAAATATATCGGCAAAGCCCATGCAATGTGGAATTTGGAGAGATTGGCAGGCGCCAAACGTCTATACAATGTTGGCGCCGCAAGCAGCAGAGGCCGGTTGCGGGCGCAACCGGCCGAGCGGCTACATTCAGGCCGGCACAGGCAAGCTCACGGGCCGCGCCTGCACATGTTCGCGCAATAATCCCCGCAGCAGCTGCACCTGCGCCACCGCGTCGGCTTGCAGGGCCGTCAAGCCCTCGGCTACGCAGGGACCAGGCGCGCCGGCACCGGCTTCACTGCGCAGCAGCGCATCGATTTCCCCGCTGACTTCAGCGATCCAGCGTTGCAATTCGGGCGGCGCCGGCTCGGCCTGGGGACTGAGGCTGATGCGCGCCGTGCTGCCCGCCACGCGGCGCAGCAGGGGCAAGGTGCGCAGCGCCGCCAGACCCACGCCGCTGCTGCGGTCGAGGCGACGCTCGATGCGCAGGCGCTGCAAGACTTGTTCCGCATTATTGCTGGCCAGACCCGCCTCGCGGCGCAGGCGCGCGATGGCGCTATCCCATTTACCGCCCGCCGCCAGCACGGCCAGCAGGTATTTCAGGTTGGCCGACACGGCTTTCGCCAGGCGCTGGTCCAGGTCGTCCGCTTCGCGGTCCGGCCACAGGAAGAACGTGGCCAGCAGGGCCAGCACGCAGCCGAGCACATTGTTGCCCAGACGGCTCACCGCATACACCATCTCGCTGGCCGGCGCCGCATAGTCGGCCACCAGCACGAAGGCGGGCGTCATGAACAGCACGTGCAGGCTGTAGCTGACGCGGCGCAGAGCCATGGTGGCGACGATCAGGGGAAACACCACCAGCGAGATCGCCAGCGGAGTATGGACGGCCAGGCCGATCAGCACGGCCAGCACGGCGCCCAGCACGCTGCCCGCCACGCGCTCGATGCCGCGCGGCCAGGTGGTGGACACGGAGGGCTGCAATATCAATAAGGTCGCCATGGTGGCCCAGTAGCCGAAGGGAATGTGCAGCGCCTCGACCAGCAAAAAGCCGGCCGTCGTCGCCAGCGACACGCGCGCCGCGTGGCGCCAGCTCAGCGACTGCGGCGTGGCGTTGACTTTCGCCGTTTGCCACGCCTGCCCCAGCGCCAGGAAAGCCGCTTCGCGCCACGGCAGCTGCGCCGCGCGCGGCAAGCCCAGTTCCATGAAGTCGACATTCAGGCGCAGCGGCAGCAAGGCGCCCAGCGCCGCTTCCAGGCGCCGTCCGCAGCCGGCCAGGCGGCGCTGCAGTTCCAGGGGCGGCGTTTCCGGCTGGCGCTGTACGGCTTGCCCCAGGCGGCGCAGCAGCACGGCCATCACTTCCAGGCTGCGCCGCGCGCGCGGGTCCTGGCGCAGCCGCTGCTGTTCGCGCTCGCACGTGTGCGTGACGGCGATCAGATAGGCGAAGATGCGCTCGGCGTCGCTGAGCGCCAGCAGCAGGTTGTCGTACAGGGCGCTGCGGCCCGCGCGCGCGGGCGGCACGGCGGCCAGCGCCACGCGCGCCGCTTCCAGCGCGGCGCGCGCCTGCGAACGGTAGCTGGCGCCATGCGCGGCCGCGTCCGGCAACGCCGGGCCCTGTTCCAGGAAGCGCGCATTGTCGCGCGCGATGCCGGCCAGGCGCGAATACGCGGCGCGGATGGCGCGCCGGCTCGGGCCGAACGGGTGAATGCGCCACACCGTAAAACTGAGCACGGTGGCGAACAGGCAGCCGAACATGTACAGCCCCAGGAAAGGCGCCGTCTGCGTCATCGATGCCAATGGGTGCGTGACCATCACGACGCAGGCCGTGGCCGCCAGGATGGCCACTTGCGCCGCGGCCGCGCCCCAGATGCGCGCCAGCGCGCCGGCCCAGGAAAACAGCAGCACGGCGATGGCCGCCGTCGCCATGCCATGACCGGCCGCCAGCGCCGTCAAGCCGCCGGCCACGGTCGACAGCAGGCCGAAGCCCACCATCGACACGAAGCGCATGCGCCGCGTGCCGGCCGCGTCGGCCAGGCAAGTCCAGAAGGCGCCGATGGCGGCCCAGGAAAAATCGGGGTGGTCGAACAGCAAGCCCAAGAGCAGCATGGCGCTCGAGGCGCAGGCGGCCCGCAAGCCTTCGGACAGGTTCGTTTCGTCGATGGCTAGGCTGACCATCCACAGGGGACGGCGCTGCGCCAGCTTGTCGGTGTAGGCGTGCATGCCCGTCAGCCAGCGGCTTGCCAGCATGCGCGAACGGCGGTGGAGTTTCCTGAAATGCAAGATCGGCTTTGAAAGGGGTATCAAAGCGTCATCGTAGCATTCCCGGACGAAAAATGTTGCAGTGCAGCGTAAAAACCCCGCGGGCGCAAAAAAAGCGGCACCGCAGTGCCGCTTTCATGCTTACAAGCAATCTTAGCTGACGACAGCCAGGCGCGGCTGAGAGCCGCCAAAACGCTGCTCGATCGAGGCGGCGATGCCGCTGGCGTCCAAGCCCACGCTTTTCAGCAGCTGCACGGGGTCGCCATGGTCGATGAAGGTATCGGGCAAGCCCAGCATCAAAATCGGCTTGACGATGCCTTCGGCCGCCAGCGCTTCGGCCACGGCCGAACCGGCGCCGCCCATGATGCAGCCCTCTTCCACCGTCACCAGATAATCGTGCTCAGCGGCAAGCTGTTTCACCAGTGCCACGTCGAGCGGCTTGACGAAACGCATGTTGGCCACCGTCGCGTCGAGCTTCTCGCCCGCCGCCACGCTCGGCGCCACCATCGAGCCGAAAGCCAGGATGGCGATGCGCTTGCCCTGGCGCTTGATCTCGCCCTTGCCGATCTCGATGCTGGTCAGTTCCGGCACGATGGCCACGCCCGCACCGGCGCCGCGCGGATAGCGGATGGCGGCCGGGCCCGGGTAGTGGTAACCCGTCGTCAGCATCTGGCGGCATTCGTTTTCGTCCGACGCGGCCATGACGACCATGTTCGGGATGCAGCGCAAAAACGCCATGTCGTAATTGCCCGCGTGCGTGGCGCCATCGGCGCCGACGAGGCCGGCGCGGTCCAGCGCGAACGTCACGTCCAGGTTTTGCAGGGCCACGTCGTGGATCAGCTGGTCGTAGGCGCGCTGCAAAAAGGTCGAGTAAATGGCCACGACGGGTTTGAGGCCTTCGCAGGCCAGGCCCGCGCCAAACGTCACGGAATGCTGCTCGGCGATACCGACGTCAAAGTAACGGGTCGGGAATTGCTGTTCGAACTTGACCATGCCCGAGCCTTCGCGCATGGCCGGCGTGATGCCCACCAGGCGCTTGTCGTGGGCGGCCATGTCGCACAGCCAGTTGCCGAACACATCCGTGTACGTCATCTTGCCCGGCGCCGTGGCCGGCTTGATGCCTTCCAAGGGATTGAACTTCGGCGTGCCGTGGTACAGGATCGGTTCTGCCTCGGCCAGCTTGTAGCCCTGCCCCTTCTTGGTCACCACGTGCAGGAATTGCGGACCCTTCAATTGCTTGATGTTTTGCAAGGTCGGGATCAGCGAATCGAGGTCGTGGCCATCGATGGGGCCGATATAATTGAAACCGAATTCCTCGAACATGGTGGCGGGCACGACCATGCCCTTGGCGTGCTCTTCGAAGCGCTTCGCCAGTTCCAGCACGGGGCCGGGCAAGACGGATTTGCCGACATTTTTCGCCGCCGCATAGAACTGGCCCGACATCAGCCGCGCCAGGTGGCGGTTCAGCGCGCCCACGGGCGGCGAGATCGACATGTCGTTGTCGTTCAGGATCACCAGCAGGTTGACGTCTTCCTGCACGCCCGCATTGTTCATCGCCTCGAACGCCATGCCGGCCGTCATCGAGCCGTCGCCGATCACGGCGATCGCGTGCAGCGGGTCGCCCTTGATCTTGGCGGCCTGGGCCATGCCCAGCGCGGCGGAGATCGACGTCGACGAGTGCGCCGTGCCAAACGTGTCGTATTCGCTCTCGTCGCGCTTCGGGAAGCCGGAAATGCCGTCCTTCTGGCGCAAGGTATGCATGCGCTCGCGCCGGCCCGTCAAAATCTTGTGCGAATAGGTCTGGTGGCCCACGTCCCAGACGATGCGGTCGTGCGGCGTGTTGAACACGTAGTGCAGCGCGACGGTCAGCTCGACCGTGCCCAGGTTGGACGACAGATGGCCGCCCGTCTTGGAAACGGAATCGAGCAGGAAGCTGCGCAATTCCTGGGCCAGGGGCACCAGTTGCGAGCGGGCCAGCTTGCGCACTTGCGCTGGTTCATTGATGGTTTCTAACAGTTTCATTTATGCCTTCCGCTGCACGACCAGGTCTGCCAGCTCGCGCAGACGGCGTGCCTTGTCCCCGAATGGCGCCAGCGCCGCATGGGCGTCGCACCGCAATTGTTCTGCCAGGGCCCGCGATGGTTCCAGCCCCAGTATCGATACGTAAGTGGGCTTGTTGGCGGCCGCATCCTTGCCCGCCGTCTTGCCCAGGGTGGCCGAATCGGCCGTCGCGTCGAGCACGTCGTCGACCACCTGGAACGCCAGGCCGACGGCGCGCGCATAGGCGTTCAGCGCCGTCATCTCGTCTGGCGCCAGGTCCTTGCCGGCCAGCGCGCCGAGGATCACGGCCGCGCGCAGCAAGGCGCCCGTTTTGAGTTGATGCATCTGTTCCAGCTGCGGCAAGGTCAAGGCCAGGCCGACGCTGTCGAGGTCGATCGCCTGGCCACCGCACATGCCCGCGGAACCGGACGCGTGCGCCAGCAGCCTGATCATGGCCATTTGCCGCGCCGGCGGAATCGCCGCGCCGGCGGCCAGCAGCATGAAGGCCTGCGATTGCAGCGCGTCGCCGACCAGCAGGGCCGTCGCTTCATCGTAGGCGATGTGCACGGTGGGTTTGCCACGCCGCAAGGCATCGTCATCCATGCACGGCATGTCGTCATGCACGAGCGAATACACGTGAATCATTTCCAGCGCGCAAGCGGCGCGCGCGAGCGTGTCTTGATCGGCATCAAACAGTTCGCCGGCCGCCATCACCAGCAGCGGGCGCACGCGCTTGCCGCCGCCCAGCAGCGCGTAGCGCATGGCCGCGTGCAGCTTGTGCGGCACGGCGTCCGCCGCCGGCAGGAACTGGCCGAGCCGGCCTTCCACGCCGGACTGGGTACTTTGCATCCAGTCGCCGAACGTGACGCTGTCTTGTTGCATACTGGCCATCATTGAGCGGCCTCGCCGGCATCCACGAACGGTTTCAACATGTCGCCTTCCAATACTTTCACCTGCGCTTCGACACTGTCGAGCTGGGTAGCGCAATACTTGACCAGTTCCGAGCCGCGCTGATACGCCGCGACCGATGCTTCCAGCGGCAACTGGCCCGCTTCCATTTGCGTTACCAGCTGCGCCAGTTCCGCCATCGCCTCTTCAAACGAGGCCGGCGCTGCGGCAGCGGCAGTTAATTTCTTCGACATAGACTCAGATCTCTTCGTGGCACGAGGGGCTTGTAGGGAGACGCCGGGGACTCCCGGCCAGCATAGAAGCGTTATTTTAGAACAAACCACACTATTAAGTGAAAACTAAAGCGCAATCGGCGCGCTCAAAGTCAATAGCGTTGCCAGCTTGTCAGTGAATTTTAGCGCAATCGCCCCCAGTCGCCGGAAATGGCACGGTAAATGACAACGTTTCTCATTAATAGCGTATTTGCCGGGGAGTTTTGATAATGTCGAGGCCGATCCGCGCTATAATCGCCGGTTCTGTCCGAAATACCGTTTCAACAAATTTGAATTCAGGTCTTTGCGGATTCTTTCTCTCTGTAGCGGTTGCCCAGGGAATGGCCTGGGGCACTGCTGACCGTTGTACATTTATGGGGGGTTGGGATGTCCGATCTGGCTACTCACGCCAAGCTGGCGCGTTCAAACGCGCAACTTCCGGTCCACGTCTATTTTGACGAAACGCTGTTGCAGCGTGAAATGCAGCAATTGTTCCAAGCCGGCCCGCGCTATGTCGGGCATGCGCTGATGGTGCCGGAAACCGGCGATTTTGCGACCCTGGCGTCTGAGAACGAAGGGCGCATGCTCGTGCGCAACGCCAATGGCATCGAAGTGCTGTCCAACGTGTGCCGCCACCGGCAGGCGCTGATGTTCAATGGCCGCGGCAATGCGAACCATATCGTCTGCCCGCTGCACCGCTGGACCTACGACCTCAAGGGCGAATTGCTCGGCGCGCCGCACTTCCCCGAGACGCCGTGCCTGAACCTGTCGAAAACGCCGCTGCAAAGCTGGAATGGCTTGCTGTTCGAACAAAACGGCTACAACGTGATGGAAAAATTGAAAGATTTGTCCGTCTCGAAAGACCTCGATTTTTCCGGCTATATGTTCGACCACGTGGAAATTCACGAGTGCGACTACAACTGGAAGACCTTCATCGAAGTCTACCTTGAGGACTATCACGTGGAACCGTTCCACCCGGGCCTGGGCAGCTTCGTCAGCTGCGACGACCTGCGCTGGGAATTCGGCAAGGACTACAGCGTGCAGACGGTCGGCGTGCACCGCGGCCTGCAGCAGGCCGGCTCGCCCGCCTACAAGAAATGGCAGGAGCAGGTGCTGCAATTCCGCGGCGGCGAAGCGCCGCCGTATGGCGCCATCTGGCTGACCCTGTATCCGAACATCATGGTCGAATGGTATCCGCACGTGCTCGTCGTCTCGACCCTGTGGCCAGACGGTCCGCAAAAAACGCGCAACGTGGTAGAGTTCTATTACCCGGAAGAAATCGTACTGTTCGAGCGCGACTTCGTCGAAGCGGAACGGGCTGCCTACATGGAAACCTGTGTCGAGGACGATGAAATCGCCCAGCGCATGGATGCGGGCCGCAAGGTCCTGATGCAGCGCGGCGTGAACGAAGTGGGCCCTTACCAGTCGCCCATGGAAGACGGCATGCAACATTTCCACGAGTGGTACCGCAGCAATATCGAACTGTAATTTCCTCAAGGGCCGCATTGCGCGGCCTTTTTCATTTTCATCGTCAGGATTTACTCATGCAATCTTTATGGATGCTGTTTGCCAGCTTTATGTTCGCCATCATGGGCGTGTGCGTGAAGCTGGCGTCGGATCTGTATTCGACGTCCGAAATCGTCATGTACCGCGGCATCATCGGCATGATCGTCATGAGCTGCACGATTCTGTACCAGGGCGGCAGTTTTAAAACCACGATGCCGGGCCAGCATCTGTGGCGCGGCGTGGTGGGCGTGATCGCCCTGTGGCTGTGGTTTTATGCCATCGCCATCCTGCCGCTGGCCACGGCCATGACGCTCAATTACATGGCGCCCATCTGGATCGCCGTGATCCTGCTCGCCGGCGGCTGGTGGAAAGGCATGCAACAGGTCGAGTGGCCGCTGGTGGCGGCGATCGCCATGAGCTTTGTCGGCGTGACCCTGCTGCTGCAACCCGTGTTCGAGACCGACCAGCTGAGCGGCGCCATCACAGCCTTGATTTCCGGCATGCTGTCGGCCCTCGCCTACTTGCAGGTGCGCAAACTGGGCTTGCTGGGCGAGCCCGAATACCGGGTCGTGTTCTATTTCTCGGTCGTCAATTTCCTGGCCGGCGTGATCGGCCACGTGGCCAGCGCCGGCGGCGGCCCCGTCGTCTGGCACGCCCACACAAGCGCCTACGGCATCGGCTTGCTGGCCGCCATCGGCCTGTGCGCCACCATGGCCCAGATGGCCATGACGCGCGCCTACCGCCTGGGAAAGACCCTCGTTGTTGCCAATTTACAGTACACAGGCATCGTCTTTTCCAGCTTCTGGGGCGTGGTGATCTTTGGCGACCTGTTCGACTGGCACGGCTGGACCGGCATCGGCATCATTCTCGCTTCCGGCATCGCGGCAACCTATTACAATACCCGCAACACGGCCCGTGGCGCCGCCATCGCGCGCACGGATCCCATCGCCAGCGAAGTGTAAAGGAGCGTTCCTGATGTACACCACCTTGATCCAGGCCAACGAACTGGCCAGCCACCTGAATGACAGCGACTGGGTGATCCTCGATTGCCGCCACGACTTGCTCAACCCGACAGCGGGCAGCGACGCGTTTGCCACCGGCCACATCCAGAACGCGCAATTCGCCGATATCGACACGGCCCTGTCCGGCCCCAAGACGGCGCGCGGCCCGGCATTCACGGGACGGCATCCTTTGCCGGACCGCAACGCCCTGCTGGCTGCCTTGCGCGGCTGGGGCGTCGACGACGACACGCAAGTGGTCGCCTATGACGGCCAGGGCGGCATGTTCGCGGCCCGCCTGTGGTGGCTGCTGCGCTGGGTCGGCCACCCGAATGTGGCCGTGCTCGACGGCGGCCTGGCCGCATGGCAGGCGCAGGGCTTGCCGCTGGTGACGCCCGTGGCGCCACGCCCTGTCGGCAAGCTGACGGAAAAAGCCAGCCTGGTGCGCACGGTCAGCGTGCAGGACGTCGTTGCCAACCTGGAAACGCAAGCCTTGACCGTCATCGACGCGCGCGCCCCCGACCGCTACCGCGGTGAAAACGAAACCATCGACCCCGTGGGCGGCCATATCCCCGGCGCGAAAAACCGTTTCTTCAAGGATAACCTGCAGGCGGACGGCCGCTTTAAAAACGCCGAGGAACTGCGGCGCGATTTCAGTGCCCTGGTTGACGCACCGCAAGCGGCCATCCTGCAATGCGGCTCCGGCGTGACGGCGTGCCACAACCTGCTGGCCCTGGAAGTGGCCGGTTTAAGCGGCGCGGCCCTGTATCCCGGTTCGTGGAGCGAATGGTGCGCCGATCCGGCGCGGCCTGTGGCGACGGGCAATTAAAAAATGGCGGACCAGATGGTCCGCCATTTTTTTACCGGTGGATAACTATGAGTTTATCCCCAGCGATTGATTCAACTGCGCCAGTTCCGCCTGCCACGCCTGCTGGCTGGCCGGCTTCTGGTGGCGCGGTTTTCTCGCCAGGTCTTCCGCCAGCAATTGCTCCAGTTCGCACAAGCGTTCCAGTTGAACATCAACGTCGGTTTGCGCTGGCGCAATCGCAGCCGTTTCCACGCGCGCCAGCGGCAGCGGCGCCTGCCCATCTTCCGCACTCAACCGTGCATACGCGCTGGCCGCGTCCAGCCACTCTTCCAGCCGGCCATCGGCCACCACCCAAAAACGGTTGCAGGCCGTCTCGATCAGGTCGCGGTCGTGCGACACCAGCAGACAGCCTCCTTCAAAGCCGCGCAAAGCTTGCCCCAGTTCCGCCTTGCCCTGCATGTCCAGGTGGTTGCTGGGTTCATCGAGCAACAATAAATGATAGCTGGCCAGGGACAGGCCCAGGAACAGCAGCCGCGCCCGCTCGCCGCCGCTCAGGGTCGCCACCGTCTGGCCATGGCGCGCATACGGGAAACCGGCCGAGATCAACGCCTGCTTGCGCGCCACCTGGCTGCGCGCCGCTTCGTTTTGCACGGCAAACGGGTACAGGGCGTCAGACAAATCCGCTTCGTCGGCCAGCTGCCTGAGCGACTGGTCGTAGTAACCGATGCTGGCGGCGTGATGCCAGCGCAAGTCCGCACGCTCCTCCTGTGCCTGGATCGCTTGCCAGCACAGGCGCAGCAGGGACGACTTGCCGCTGCCGTTGGCGCCCAGCAAGGCGACCCGGTCGCCCGGTTTCAGCCACAGCTGGCCCGTCTGGAACAGCAGCGGGGAAGCGGGCACGGCGCGCACGTCCAGGGCGTCGAGCGCCAGCAACTGGTCGGCCGCCAGCGGCTTGCCGCGCAAACTCAAACGCCACGGTGCGCCATCGCTGACGAACGATTGCGCATCCTTCAATTTGTCGATGCGCCGCTGCATGGTCTTGGCCTTGCGCGCCAGGTCTTCATTGTCATAGGTGCGCCCCCACAGGGCCAGGCGGGCGCTGCTGGCGGACAGGCGGTCGATTTCCTTCTGTTCGGCCGCATGGCGGGCGGCGGCGGCCAGATCGGCGTCGGCCAGCGCCGCCAGCGCGGGGCCGCACGGCAAGTCGAAGTCGTAGAGGTGGCTATCGCGCAAGATCCAGCTGCGCGTGGCCACGTTGTCGAGCAGGCGCTGGTCGTGCGAGACGAGGATGAAGGCGCCGCGCCAGCGCAGCAGGAATTGCTCCAGCCACAGCAAGGATGGCAAGTCCAGGTGATTGCTCGGTTCATCGAGCAGCAGCACGTTCGGCTCCTGCAGCAGGGCGCGCCCCAGTAGCAGCCGCGTGTGCTGGCCGCCGGACAGGGAATGCACGGGCACTTGTGCCGTCTCGTGCTCGAAGCCTAACTCGGCCAACAGGCTGTCGACCCGCCAATGCAGCTCAGGCTGCTCCAGCACAGGCGCCAGCAAGGCGTCGTACAGGCTCAGGCTGGCAAGTTCGGCCGGCAAATGCTGCTCCACGTGCTGCAAGCGGCAGGCACGGGCATAGTGGATGGTGCCGGCAGTGGCTTCCCGCGTGCCGCTGAGCAAGCCCAGCAAGGTGGATTTGCCGCAGCCATTGTGGCCGATCAGGCCGATGCGGTCGCCCTGGCGCAAGGTAAAGGCGAGTTCGTTGAACAGGAAACCGTCGTGGGTATCCAGCTGTAAAGCTTGGGTAGAAATCAGGGTAGTCATGGCTCTTGTCTTTGTTCGGGATGCAAGCATCCGCGTTAACAGGAGCGCTAACGACAACGGAGTACCAGGAAAGGACTCGTAGAGGAGGGTAACTTTGCTCTGGCCAGGTTATCGCAGCGCGATAGAACGTGGGCAAGAGCTGGCAAATGCGCTAAAAGAGCGTGCGCGCCACAAGGCGAGCAACAAGTTTTCTTCCATGATATTTTCCTCCTTTCTGTGCAAGTTAGTCAGAAAGGCAATATAGCATAGGTGGCACTGCGCCGGCAGTGCCAGGCATCAACCGCCGTGGCGCTTGTGCGTCAGGAACAGCACGATGCACACGCCCAGCGCGATCAAGAGCACTTGCGGGATGGTTTCGCGCAAGGTGGCGCGGCGCTGCATCTGCGGCATCAGGTCGGACAGGGCGATATAGATGAAGCCGGACGAGGCGAACACGAGCACGTACGGGATCAGATTGCTGGCGCGGTCCAGGGTGAAATAGCCGAGCAGGCCACCGGCCACCGCCATCAGGCTGCACAGCAGATTGAAGATGTAGGCGCGCAGGCGCGAGAAACCGGCGTTGAGCAGCACGATGAAGTCGCCGATTTCCTGCGGGATTTCATGCGCGATGATGGCCAGGCCCGTGACCAGGCCCAGTTTCGGGTCGGCCAGGAAGGCGGCGGCGATCAGGATGCCGTCCGTAAAGTTGTGCATGCCGTCGCCGACCAAGATCATCCAGCCGGCCTTGCCCGCCTCGTGCTTGTCGTGGCCGTGCGCATGGTGGTGGCCGTCGCCTTCGTGGTGGTGCGAATGGCGCAGGATAGCGAATTTTTCCAGCATGAAAAAGGCCAGCAAGCCCGCCAGCAGGGTGGCGAACAGGCTGCGCGGGTCCGCCTGCGACTCGAACGCTTCGGGCAAGGCGTGCAGCAAGGACGTCGACAACATGATGCCGACGGACAAGCTGACCATGCGCTCGACCACCTTGGACAAGAATGCAAACGAAAAGATCGCCGCCGCGGTAATGCTGAACACGCCCGCGATCGTGGTCGCGAGCAAAATGGATATAAGGACGGGATCGATGATTTTCTTACCTCAAAATGGCGCCGGCCTACGGGCGCCCGCAATGCTGGCGTCTGGCTTGATCTGTATGATATTGCTTATTATTCAATCTTGTGCGCGCTTGGCGGCAGCGTGGCGCAGTGAAGATGCAATTGTACTGCATTGACGCGAACCGGGCATTTTACAGCCCGGTGCGCTTTTCGGTTCAATTTCGGGAAAATTTAACTATTCTTATGCTTTCGACGTCGGATAAAACCGTCGCGAGCGGCAGCGAATTGTGGCCGAGAAGCGGAACTGTACTGAAGTACAGTGAGCATCGCAGGCCGCAAGTCGCAACGCGCAGCAGGTTTAATCAGACGTCGTCATGCCACGCCGTGTGTCTTGAACCAGGCCAGGCAGCGCGCAAAGCCGTCTTTCGCATCGGCCGCCACATAGCTGGGGCGGTAATCGGCATTGAAGGCGTGGCCCGCATCGGGATACACGACAAACTCGGACTTGTTGCCGCCCTTGGCCAGCGCCTCTTTCATCTTGGCAATCGATTCCTGGCTGATGCCCGTATCTTTGCCGCCATACAAGCCCAGCACGGGCACTTGCAAGGTGGCGGCGATATCGATGGGATTGCTCGGTTGCAAGGGAGTCGGTTCGCCCACGAGGCGGCCATACCAGGCCACGCCCGCCTTGACGGCGGGATTGTGCGCCGCGTACAGCCACGTGATGCGGCCGCCCCAGCAAAAGCCCGTGATGCCCAGGCGGCTCGTGTCGCCGCCATTCTGTTTCGCCCACGCAACAACCGCGTCGAGATCCGCCATCACTTGCGCATCCGGCGTCTTGGCGATGATGCCTTTCATCAACTCCGGGATGCTGGCCACCTTGGTGGAATCGCCCTGGCGCACGAACAGGTCGGGCGCCAGCGCCAGGTAGCCCTGCTTGGCGAAGCGGCGCGCCATGTCGGCGATATGTTCATGCACGCCAAAGATTTCCGAAATAACCAATACCACGGGCAAACCCGTCTTGCCTTCCGGCTGGGCCGCATACACGGGCACGGCCTGGCCATCGACCATCACCGACATGGTGCCCGTGACGAGCCCGGCGGAATCCGTCTTGATGACGTTTTGCGCCGCCACGGGCAGTACGGCCACGGCAAAGCCCGCGCCCAGCGCCACTTTCAGGAAACCGCGCCGGCCGTCCGGCCCGGACACGCTGCTCTGGCCCAGCAAACTTTCACAATCGGTGATCATGTCGCTCATGCGTTTCTCCTGAAAGGTGTGTTGACAAACAATGTCGGCTTACGCTGCGCTAAGCCGACCTACGGTCATTGCTGAATTAAACATGTAGGTCGGCTTAGCGGGGCATGCCCCGCGTAAGCCGACGCAGCATCAATGCGCTTCGTCCCAGTTGCGTCCCACGCCCACCTCGGCCGTGAGCGGCACTTTCAGCGCGGCCACGCCGGCCATCAGTTCCGGCAGCTTGCGTTTGACCAGTTCCAGCTCCGCGTCCGGCACTTCCAGCACCAGTTCATCGTGCACCTGCATGATCATTTTCGTCTGCAAGCCATCCTGCTCCAGCCAGCCTTGCACGGCGATCATGGCCAGCTTGATCAGGTCGGCAGCCGTGCCCTGCATCGGCGCGTTGATCGCGGCCCGTTCCGCGCCCTGGCGGCGCGGGCCGTTCGGCGAATTGATCTCCGGCAGCCACAAACGGCGGCCGAACACGGTTTCCACGTAGCCGCGCGCCTTGGCTTGCTGGCGCGTGTCTTCCATGTACTGTTTCACGCCGGAAAAACGGGCAAAGTAGCGGTCGATATAGCTTTGCGCGGCCGTGCGGTCCACGCCCAGGTTACCGGCCAGGCCGAAGGCGCTCATGCCGTAGATCAAACCGAAGTTAATGACCTTGGCGTAGCGGCGCTGTTCGCTCTGCACTTCCGCGGCCGGGACGCCAAAGATTTCAGCGGCCGTGGCGCGGTGAATGTCGATGCCGTCGGCAAACGCGCGCAGCATCGCTTCATCGCCCGAGATATGCGCCATGATGCGCAATTCGATCTGCGAATAGTCGGCCGAGACGATGTGGCTACCGGGCGGTGCAATAAAGGCTTCGCGGATGCGGCGGCCTTCCGCGCTGCGGATGGGGATATTCTGCAAGTTCGGGTCGTTCGACGCCAAACGGCCCGTCACGGCCACGGCTTGCGCATAGTTCGTATGCACCCTGCCCGTCGTGACATTGATCATCTTCGGCAATTTGTCCGTGTAGGTCGATTTCAGCTTGGCCATGCCCCGGTATTCGAGCAGCACTTTCGGCAGCGGATAATCCTCGGCCAGCTTTTGCAGCACTTCTTCATCCGTCGACGGCGCGCCCGTCGGGGTCTTCTTGACCACCGGCAGCTTCAATTTTTCAAAGAAGATTTCGCCGATCTGCTTGGGCGAACCCAGGTTGAACGGCTGCTCGGCCAGTTCATACGCCTTCTTTTCCAGCTCCAGGATCTTTACGGCCAGCTCGGCCGACTGGATGTTGAGCAATTCGTCATCGATCAGCACGCCGTTGCGCTCGATCTTTTGCAAGACCACGGCCGTCGGCATTTCGATCTTTTCATAGATGAAGGTGAGTTTTTCATCGTTCGCCACATTGCCCCACATGGCATTGTGCAAGCGCAAGGTGACATCCGCATCTTCGGCCGCGTACTTCGCCGCCTGCTCCACCTCGACCTGGTTGAACGTGATCTGCTTGGCGCCCTTGCCGCACACGTCCTCGAATGGGATGGTCGTGTAGTTCAGGTGGCGCAGGGCCAGGCTGTCCATGTCGTGTTTCTTGTGCGATTCGAACACATACGATTCGAGCAAGGTATCGTGGGCGATGCCGCGCAGGGTCACGCCATGGTTGGCGAAGATGTGGCAGTCATATTTCAGGTTCTGGCCCAGCTTGGGCTTGTTTTCATCTTCCAGCCACGGGCGCAATTTCGCCAGCACGTGTTCGCGCGTCAACTGCTCGGGCGCGCCCGCGTAATCGTGGGCCAGCGGGATGTAGCAGGCCGCGTGCTCGGCCACCGACAGGGAAATGCCGACCATTTGCGCCGTCATCGGTTCCAGCGAGGTGGTTTCCGTGTCCACTGCCGTCAGGGCAGCGGCATCGATCAGCGCGATCCATTTGTCGAGCTGGGCATCCGTCAGCACGGTTTCATACTCGGCTTCGACCGCTGGCGCGGCATTGGCGAACATGTCGCCCGTCGTGTTCGCAGTGACGGCCCCGGCAGGTGCACCGACGGGCGACATCGGCGGCGGCGTGGCGCCCAGTTCGCGCAGCAGGGCCTTGAAGCCGTAGCGGTTGAAGAAGGCCAGCAGCGCCTCCTTGTCTTCGTGTTTCGCCACCAGCGAGTCGGCGATCGTCGTCATGTGGCCGGACAGATCGCAATCGGTCTTGACGGTGATCAAGGCGCGCGCCTGCGGCAGCCATGGCAGGGCCGTGCGCAGGTTTTCACCGACGGCGCCGCCCACCTTGGCCGCGTTTTCCATCACGCCTTCCAGGCTGTCGTACAAGGTCAGCCATTTGACGGCCGTTTTCGGGCCGCATTTCGATACGCCGGGCACGTTGTCGACCGTATCGCCGATCAGCGACAGATAATCGATGATGCGGTTGGGCGGCACGCCGAACTTGGCCAGCACGGCCGCTTCGTCGAGCTTTTCGTTGCTCATGGTATTGATCAGGGTCACCTGGCTGTTGACCAGCTGCGCCAGGTCCTTGTCGCCCGTGGACACCACCACGTTCATGCCGGCGGCGGCGGCCTGCACGGCCAGGGTGCCGATCACATCGTCCGCTTCGACGCCGTCGACCATCAAAATCGGCCAGCCCATGGCGCGCACGGCTTCGTGGATCGGTTCGATCTGCAGCCGCAGGTCGTCCGGCATCGAGGCGCGCGTGGCCTTGTACTCGGGATACATGTCATCGCGGAAAGTTTTACCCTTGGCATCGAACACGCAGGCGATGTAGGCGGCCGGGTAATCGGCGCGCAGGCGGCGCAGCATGTTGACCATGCCATGCATGGCGCCCGTGGGATAGCCGTCCGGGCTGCGCAGGTCGGGCAGCGCATGGAAGGCGCGATAAAGGTAACTGGAACCGTCGACTAACAGCAGGGTGTTTTGCATAATGCCAATAAAATAAGGTGAGCGCGCCCGCCCAGGGAGCAGAGCGGCGGGCGGGTGGAATATCGTCCAATTATCGCAGAGTTTAGGGCCGCGCCACCGGCCGCAATGCGTGCCGTTCCTGGCGTTTTTGCCACCCTGGCGGCCGCGAACGGGCATGCGGGCCGCCGCTGCCAGCCATTTCCGCTCATTTAAACAGCATTGCCTATCAGTTTGTTACAATGCCTTATAGATAAATTGACGGCATTACACCACTGCACGCGCTGCAGTCCCACACATGGAAGCGAACCCATCATGATGCGTACATCGACACTCTGGACATTCCTCGCCCTGCCCTTGCTGGCATGTTCAGCCATTGCCAGCGCCCAGACGCCGGCCAAACCGAGCGACGCGCCGCCACAGCTCGAACGTATCGAGGAAATGGGCGAAGCCCCCATCACCGTGGCGCCGGCCGCGGCCAAGCAGCAGATTACCGAAAAACGCGAAGCGGGCGTCACCAGCGAAGTGAAAGTCACCAGCGGCGGCAGCACCTATTACATGAAGCCGGCCGCCGGCGCCGACCAGGCCAACGGCAATGCCCTGCGCGGCCCGCAATGGAAAGTGCTGGAATTTGACCTGGGCAAGAAGAAACAGAAACAACGCGATGAAGAGGCAGCGGACGCGCCAGCGCCGCCCGCACCAACGAAGTAAGCAGCCACTCTCTTCTGCCCTGCCCCGGCCATGCGCGGGGGCAGCCGGCTTTTTTTGACCTTTTAGACCAATCTTCTCTTTCCCATGGCAGTTTTTACCGCGCTACACCTGGACGATATCGGCCAGTGGATCACGCAGTTTCCACTCGGCAAACCTCTGGCGCTCAAGGGCATCGCGTCCGGCATCGAAAACAGCAATTTCTTCCTGAGCACGGAGCGCGGCGAGTTTGTGCTGACGATCTTTGAAAACCTCAGCTTCGAGCAATTGCCGTTCTATCTGCAACTGATGCGCCATTTGGCGGACCGGGGCGTGCTGGTGCCTGCGCCGATCGCCAATGCGGATGGCGAGCTGGTGACGGCCCTGCAAGGCAAGCCGGCCGCCATCGTCAGCAAACTCGACGGCAGCTCGCAGATGGCGCCGCAAGCCGTGCATTGCGCCGCTGTCGGCGCCATGCTGGCGAAGATGCATCTGGCGGCGCAGGACTTCCCCCTGCAGCAGCCGAATCTGCGGGGACTGGACTGGTGGAACGCCACCACGCCCCTGGTCTTGCACCACCTCGACGATGCCAGGGCGCACTTGCTGCGCGCGGAAATCCACTTCCAGGACGCCTTTGCCGCCTGCGATACGTACAAGGCCATCCCGCGCGGTCCCGTGCATGCCGACTTGTTCCGCAACAACGTCATGTTCGACGGCGAGCGCCTGACGGGCTTTTTCGACTTTTACTTTGCCGGCTGCGACACCTGGCTGTTCGACGTGGCCGTCACCGTCAACGACTGGTGCGTGGACCTGGACACGGGCGTGCTCGACACGGTGCGCGTGCGCGCCCTGCTCGACGCCTACCAGGCCGTGCGTCCGTTTACGCACGAAGAACAAACGGCATGGCAACCGATGCTGCGCGCCGCCGCGCTGCGTTTCTGGCTGTCGCGCCTGTACGATTATTACCAGCCGCGCGAAGCGGAAATGCTGACCCCGCACGATCCCACGCATTTCGAACGCATTCTGCGCGAACGTATCGCCACACCTGCTCCGGAACTGTTTTAAACATGGAAAAATTACCTGCAAGTACAGGTTGGCAATGGGTGAAACAGGGATTCGCCCTGTTTCGCAAGCAACCTGGCGGCATGTCGATGCTGTTTCTCGGCTATATGTTCTGCATGCTGGCCGTCAGCATCGTGCCCGTGCTCGGCCAGTTGCTGCCCGTCATACTCGTCCCCGTATTTTCCGTCGCCTTCGTGCAAGGCTGCCTGAATATCGACCAAGGCAAGCGCGTGTTGCCCAGCCTCTTGATTTCGGGCTTCCGCAAGCCCGCTTTTCCGTCCCTGTTCGGCCTGGGCGTGCTGTACATTCTGATGGCCATCGTCGCCATCGGCGCCTCGACCCTGGTGGACGACGGCTTGCTGTGGAAACTGGTCACGGGACAATTGACGGAAGACGCGGCACGCGCCGCCATCCCCGACTCGCGCCTGGGCCTGGGCATCCTGCTGGCCATCGTGCTGTACGTGCCTGCCGCCATGGCCTTCTGCTTTGCCGCGCCACTGATCTACTGGCGTAAAACCGGCCTGGGCAAGGCGCTGTTCTTCAGCTTTTTCGCCGTCTGGCGTTCGCTGTCGGCCTTCATCGTCTTCGCCGCCACCTGGTTCGCCATCAGCGTCGTCACCAGCCAGTTGCTGGCCGTCATCTTTGGTCGCACGCCGCTGATGATGCAGCTGATGATGCCGCTGTCGATGATACTCACCATCATCATGCATTGCTCGTTCTACGCCGCCTACCGCCAGATATTCGGCGTGCCCGCCGATGAGAGCAAGACGGTGTCGCTGGACAAAAATTAAAGCTGGGGTCAGACCCTCAACACCGCTAACGCAAAGTTTGGCGCCAACATGGCCGGGGGTCTGACCCCGGCACTCCTCAGCTAACTTAGCGTCCCAGCCGTTCCAGCTTGGCGATCCCCAGGTCCAGCACCTTCATGCCGTGCTGGCCGAAGTTGATCTGCGCGCGCGCATTGCCGCCGCCGCCTTCGATATTGACGATCACGCCTTCACCGAACTTGGCGTGGGCCACCGATTCGCCGATGCGCCAGCCGCCGCCCGTGGCTTTTTGCGCGATCTTTTGCGCAATCGCATTGTCCGAACCCAGGCTGGCCACCTTGGGCGCCTCGTCCCAGGCCGACTTGCGGTTGCCGAACCAGTTCGCCTGTACCTTCGGCGACAGCCATTTCAAGGACTCTTCCGGCAACTCGTCGAAGAAGCGCGACTTCATGTTGTAGCGCGTCTGGCCGTGCAGCATGCGCGTCTGCGAGAAGCTCATGTAGAGCCGCTTGCGCGCGCGCGTGATGGCCACGTACATCAGCCGGCGTTCCTCTTCCACGCCATTGTCTTCCTTCGAACTGCTTTCGTGCGGGAACAGGCCCTCTTCCAGGCCCGTGATGAACACGTTGTCGAATTCCAGGCCCTTGGCCGAATGCACGGTCATCATCTGCAGCGCATCCTGGCCCGCCTGCGCCTGGTTGTCGCCCGCTTCCAGCGACGCGTGCGAGAGGAAGGCGGAGAGCGGCGACATCACGGCCGGCAGCGGCGCGTCCGCGTCGAGTATCTCGATGCCGTCCTGGTTGACGACGGGCGCGCCCGACTGCGCCTGGGCGGCTGGCCCCAGATGGGCCGGTGCGGCCTGGCCGAAACCTTCCTCGGAAACGAACTGGCTGGCCGCGCTGACCATCTGCTCCAGATTCTCAATGCGGTCGGCGCCTTCTTTTTCATTCTGATAATGCTGAAGCAAGGTACTCGCTTCCAGCACCACTCTGACCATTTCCGGCAGGGATAATTGCTGCGTTTCGAAACGCACGCCCTCGATCAGCTTGACGAAACCGGCCAGCACGCTGCCCGCCTTGCCCGCCACATACGGTACGGCGGCGTACAGCGAAATGCCGTACTGCTCGGACGCGCCCTGCAATTGCTCGATTGAGCGCATGCCGATGCCGCGCGTGGGGAAATTGACCACGCGCAAGAAAGCGGAGTCATTGTGCGGATTGTCCATCAATTGCAAATAGGCAATCGCGTGCTTGACCTCGGCGCGCTGGAAGTAGCGCTGGCCGCCATACACGTGGTATGGAATCGCGGCCGAAAACAGCGCGTGTTCGATCACGCGCGACTGCGCGTTCGAGCGGTACAGAATCGCGATTTCGCTGCGCGAGGCGCCGTCGGCGATCAGGCTTTTCGCTTCTTCGATGATCCACTGCGCTTCCTGCAAGTCGGAACTGGCTTCATATACGCGCACCTGCTCGCCATGGCCCGCGTCCGTACGCAAATTCTTGCCCAGGCGCTTGCTATTGTTCGCGATCAACACGTTGGCGCTATCGAGGATGTGGCCGTGCGAGCGGTAGTTCTGCTCCAGCTTGATCAAGTTCTTGACCTGGAACTCGTGCTCGAAGGCGCTCATATTGCCTACGTTGGCGCCACGGAAGGCATAGATGCTCTGGTCATCGTCGCCGACGGCAAACAGGGCGCCGCCATCGCGGCTGCCATGGCCGGCCAGCAATTTCAACCAGTTGTATTGCAGGTTGTTCGTATCCTGGAACTCGTCGACCAAAATGTGGCGGAAACGGGCCTGGTAATGCTCGCGCAAAGGCTGGTTGCGGCTAAGCAATTCATACGTGCGCAGCAACAGTTCCGCAAAATCGACGACGCCTTCGCGCTGGCACTGGTCGTCGTACAGCTGGTACAGCTCGACCATCTTGCGCTCGTGCGCGTCATACGCTTCCACGTCCGTGGCGCGCAAGCCCTGGTCCTTGGCATTGTTGATGAAATACATCACCGTCTTCGGCGGGAATTTTTCATCATCGATGTTGTTCGCCTTCAACAAGCGCTTGATCACGGAGAGCTGATCCTGCGAATCGAGGATCTGGAACGTTTGCGGCAAGGCTGCGTCGCGGTAGTGCGTGCGCAGCAAGCGGTTGCACAGGCCGTGGAAGGTGCCGATCCACATGCCGCGCGTGTTGATCGGCAGCATGGCTGACAGGCGCGTGAGCATTTCCTTGGCGGCTTTATTCGTAAAGGTCACGGCCAGGATGCCGGGCGGCGATACCTGCTGGGTCTGGATCAGCCACGCGATGCGGGTGGTCAGCACGCGGGTCTTGCCCGAACCGGCGCCGGCCAGGATCAGCGCATGCTGGGCCGGCAGGGTGACGGCAGCCAATTGTTCGGGATTGAGGTTGTGAAGAAGATTTTGCATCCCGTGATTATACCGGCATGGCTAAAAATACTGTGCATTTGTCCAGCGGTCGCGCCATTTTACCCACGCGCGCTACAATCGGCATCCCGACACAACGGCCTGTATCCCCATGACACCACCCACCCACCTCGACGGCGCCCGCGTACTGGCCTGGGCCTGGTCCGACCTGCCCTTCGGCCATGTCGCCAGTGAAGACGGCACCGCCCCCGTCGCCATCCACGGCCTGGCCGTGTGCCAGTATGCGGGCGAGGCGCGCGTCTACCGTTTCAGCTGCGATGCGCGCTGGGAAACCGTGCAGGATGAGGTGTACGCGAGCGAAGACGAGGCCAGGGCGCAGCTGCCGGCGCAATACCGGGCCGTGGCCGCCGTATGGAACCAAATCTAGCGCACCGGCTTTGCCTTGCCTTCGCTGAGCGCCTGGGCGATCACCTGGCGCGTAGCCTTGTCGGCCGCCTTGGTAGCCTTTTCCTGCTGGCGTCCCAGCGCTTCCATCTGCTTGCCCAAGGTTTCCATCGGCTTGCCGCGCTGATCCATCTGGCGCGACAGCACATCCACCTTGTCCGCCTCGCGTTCTTGCGCGGCGGCAATGCGGTCGTTGACCTCTTCCATGGCGTCCTGCGCATCTTCCATCTGCTGCTGCAGGCGTTCCACCTCGCGCCCGGCCGCGCGGCGCGCCGTCTCCGTGGTCGCCTGCGCCTGGCGGCGTGCCGCCTCGCCCATCTTGCGGCCCAGTTCCTGCTGCTGGCGGCCCAGCGCCTGCAGTTGCGCCACATCGCGCGCGCCGACGTTCGCCTGCGCCGCGCCATGGGCGCCCATCTTGCTGCCCAGTTCGCCCATCGCCTTGCCATGTTCGCTCATCTGCTTGCCCAGGCCGCTCATCTGAAAGCCCAGATCTTGCGACGGTTTCCAGGCGTCGCGCACGCGGGCCAGCAGCGCGGCATCCTGCGTCACATAACCCTTGCCCTGGTCGCGGAACCACAGGAACTGCCCCTTGAGCGTACGCTGCAGCTGCTTGATCTGCTGGCCGTCGACATCGGTGCCGGCCATGGTGACGCTGTCCTCGCTGCTGTCGACGAGCGCATAGCCATCGCCGCTGCCCATGGAAATATTGATCTGCTTGCTCGGTGCGGCCGGTGCGGCTGGCGGTGCGGGCGGCTGCGGCGGCTGCACGGCCAGCGCGCTGCCGCCAAGCACAATACCGGCCAGGCTGAGGATCAAACGGTGGGAAGTGGACATGGCTGCCTCGTCGCAAAAGTAGTGGAGCATCGACTGTAGCGGCGGATGGCGCACGGCTCCAGCGCGGTGCGACAGGCTGCAAAAAGACCTGCCTGGATGGTAACTACGAACGATGGATGGCACGCGGGGCAAAAAAACGGAGGCCTAAGCCTCCGCAAAAACGCCGTGGTACGGCGTAATGTATTAGTACAGCACGACGGAGCGGATCGATTCGCCGCTCTTCATCAGGTCGAAACCCTGATTGATGTCGTCGAGCTTCAGACGGTGCGTGATCAAGTCGTCGATATTGAGCTTGCCTTCCATGTACCAGTCGACGATCTTCGGCACGTCCGTGCGGCCGCGCGCGCCGCCGAAAGCGGAACCTTTCCACACGCGCCCCGTCACCAGCTGGAATGGACGGGTGGAAATTTCCTGGCCCGCTGCCGCCACGCCGATGATGATGGACTGGCCCCAGCCCTTGTGGCAGCACTCGAGCGACTGGCGCATGGTGGTGGTGTTGCCGATGCATTCAAAACTGTAGTCGGCGCCGCCGTCCGTCAGCTGCACGATGGTGTCGACCACGCTGTCCACTTCGTTGGCGTTGACGAAATGCGTCATGCCGAACTTGCGCGCGATGGCCTGGCGCGCCGGGTTGATGTCCACGCCGATGATTTTATCGGCGCCGACCATCTTCGCTGCCTGGATCACGTTCAGGCCGATGCCGCCCAGGCCGAACACGACGACATTCGCGCCCGCCTCGACCTTGGCCGTGAACAGCACGGCGCCCACGCCGGTGGTGACGCCGCAGCCGATGTAGCAGACTTTATCGAAAGGCGCGTCTTCGCGGATTTTTGCGAGCGCGATTTCCGGCACGACGATGTAGTTCGAGAAGGTGGAGGTGCCCATGTAGTGGAAGATGGGCTTGCCGTCGATGGAGAAGCGCGAGGTGGCGTCCGGCATCAGGCCGCGGCCCTGGGTCGAGCGGATCGACTGGCACAGGTTGGTCTTTTGCGACAGGCAGAATTTGCACTGGCGGCATTCCGGCGTGTACAGCGGGATGACGTGGTCATCCTTCTTCAGGCTTTTCACGCCCGGGCCCACGTCGACGACGATGCCGGCGCCTTCATGGCCGAGGATGGACGGGAAGATGCCTTCCGGATCGGCGCCCGACAGGGTGTAGTAATCGGTGTGGCAAATACCCGTGGCCTTGATCTCGACCAGTACCTCGCCCTCGCGCGGGCCGGCCAGGTCGACTTCTTCGATGGTCAACGGGGCGCCCGCCTTCCAGGCAATCGCTGCTTTGGTTTTCATGTGTGTCCTGTCTATGGTTGAACCAGGCGCGCCAGCGCGCCGTATCGCCACATCATAGCAAGGCAGGCATGCGGGCGCGAGAGGATACGCTTACTTGGTCTTTGCCCGGTTCAAAAATGCGCCGTGCAAGCCGTTCAGGGTTTCCTCGGCCAGCAGCAGCTGGCTGGCGATTTCATTGATCTTGCGGCGGCTGGAACGGGCATGGTCGCGCAGCACCTCGAAGGCCGTGTTGCGGTCCGTCTGGAACTTGCCCATCAACAAGCCCACGGCCAGGCTCGTTTCGCGGCCGGCGGCCAGCGCCGCGTTCAGGTTCAGCTCGGTGCGGCGCAGCTGGCGGATTTCATCGGCACGGGCCAGGCCCGCTTCGAACGCGGGCATCAAGCGGCCCTCGTCGACGGGCTTGACGACATAGCCGACGGCGCCGTAGGCGGCCGCCTGCTTGCCCGATTCGCTGTCGCCGCTGCCGGACAGGAACATGAACGGCACGGCCGTCTCGCCATGCAGGCGCTTGGCCAGTTCCAGGCCGGACATGCCCGGCATATGGATGTCGAGCAAGGCCAGGTCCGGCTCGCGCTGGGCAATCAGCTGCAGCGCCACTTCGGCCGAATGGGCCAGGGCCGTCTCGTAGCCGGCATGGCGCAGGACTTCGCCGAGGAATTCCAACAGGAGCTGGTCATCGTCAACGATCAGGATAAGGCGTTTCGCGGCGGCTGGCTGGCTCATGGGTGGGGGACCTCGGTAATGAATGATGTTCTTATTATATGCCGATTATTGCCCCAAACCAGCCCCGTATGTCCATGCTCATACCGCGAACAATTGATTGAATTGCTGCACTGCAATGTTCACATCGTCCGCCTCGTATGCATTGTTAAAGACGCTGCTGATGGCCGCCACCATGTCGGCGCCGCGCACCACGAGCGGCGCCGCGTTCTCCGGCGTCATGCCGCCGATCACCACGCAGGGCAAGGCGATCTCGCGCTTGGCCTGCAGCACGATATCGAGGGGCGTCGTGACCGGATACTTTTTCACCAGCGAGGGATAGAAACCGCCGAAGGCCACATAGCTGGCGCCGCCGGCCTCGGCCGTCCTTGCCAGGGCCATGTCGCCATAGCAGGAAGCGCCGACGATCTTGTCCTTGCCCAGGCGCGCGCGCACCTGCGGCACGGACGCGTCCGTGCCGCCCACGTGCACGCCGTCGGCGTCGAGCTCTTCGCACAGTTCGATAAAATCGTTGATGATGAAGGGGACGCCATACTTGCGGGCCAGGGCCAGCAAGGCGCCCGCCTGCTCGCGCCGCTGCGGCGCCTCGGCGCTCTTGTGGCGGTATTGCAGCAGGGCCACGCCTTCCTGCAAGGCTTGCTCGCTCACGTCGAGCAGGCGGTCGGTGTCGTCCCAGTTCGGGGTCACCAGATACAGTCCACGCATGATATTTCCTTATTGAATGAATCGTTGCGGCATGAGTTGACCTGGCGCAATCGCATACGCGCCGGCCAGAGCAGCATGGCAATAGGCTTGCGCGCCATCGAGCGCATCTTGCATCGGCACGCCTTGCGCCAGGCGCGCCGCGATGGCCGAGGCCAGGGTGCAGCCGCTGCCGTGAAATTCTCCGGGCAGGCGCGGCCAGCGCCACTCGCGCTCCCCGCCACCGGCGTCAAACCAGCGGTTGATGACGCTGTCACCGTCGCCATGGCCGCCCGTCACCAGCACGTGCTGGCAGCCTTGCGCGCGCAAGGCTGCTTCGCCGCCAAGGGCCAGCGCTTCCGGCCCGTTCGGTACGATCACGGTAGTCAGCGGCAACAAGGGCGCCAGCGCCAGCACGGCATCGTCCCGGCTGAGCACGTCGCCATGGCCGCTGGCCAGCACGGGATCGAGCACCACGGGCAAGTCCGGCCGGCTTTGGCGCAATTGCGCGATCAGCTGCGCAATGACGGCCGCATTCGCGGCGCTGCCGGGAATACCGATCTTCACGGCATCGATGGCGATCTTGTCGATCAGCGCCAGCGCCTGCCGGCGCAGCCATTCCGGCGCCACCGCCTGCACGCCAAAGACCCTGTCGTTATCCTGCACCGTCAGCGCCGTCACAACAGGCAAGGCATGCGCGCCCTGCGCCGCAATTGCGAGAATATCGGCGGCGATGCCGGCGCCGCCCGACGGGTCGACGCCGGCAAACACCAGCACCGTCGGCAACGTTGGCCCCATCACGCCAGGCGGCCCGCCATCGGCGACGATGGGGACGCGGCGAATTTGCGGGGCATGCGTCCCGCCAGAAACGCTTCGCGCCCGGCCCGCACGGCCAGCTTCATGGCACGCGCCATGCGCACGGGGTCGCGCGCGCCGGCAATGGCTGTATTCATCAGCACGCCATCGCAGCCAAGCTCCATGGCGATGGCCGCATCCGACGCCGTGCCCACGCCAGCATCGACGAGCACGGGCACCTTCGCCTGGTCGATGATCAGCGACAAGTTCCACGGATTCAGGATGCCCATGCCCGAGCCGATCAGCGACGCCAGCGGCATGACGGCCACGCAGCCGATGTCTTCCAGAATCTTCGCCTGGATGGGGTCGTCGCTGCAGTAGACCATCACGTCAAAACCATCCTTGACCAGCGCTTCGGCCGCGATCAAGGTTTCCGGCATGTGCGGGAACAGGGTCTTTTCATCGCCCAGCACTTCCAGTTTCACCAGATTGCGCCCGCCCAGCAGCTCGCGCGCCAGCTGCAGGGTGTAGACGGCATCTTTCGCGTTGTAGCAGCCGGCCGTGTTCGGGAGAATCGTGTACTGGTCCGGCGGCACGAAGTCGAGCAGGCTGGGCGCGTTCGGGTCCTGCCCGATATTCACACGGCGGATGGCCACCGTGATGATCTGCGCCTCGGCCGCATCCGTCGCTTCGCGCGTCTGCGGCAAATCCTTGTACTTGCCGCTGCCCACCAGCAAGCGCGATTGGTATTGCTTGCCTGCGATGGTCAGCAGGTCATTATTTGTTGCGGTATTCATGTGCTTTTCCTTAAGTTTTTAAACGTCCGAAGAAAACCGTAGCGAGCGGCGATGATTTGTGGCCGAGACGCGCAACCGTGCTAGAGCACGGTGAGCATCGCAGGCCGCAAAGCGCGACGCGCAGTAGGTTTGCTTGGACGTTTTCAGCCACCGCCGATGGCGCGTACAATTTCCACCTGGTCTTGTGTTTGCAAGACCTGTCCCGGCCACGCCTTGCGCGGCACGACGTTGCGGTTGACGGCCAGCGCCAGCGCCTGGTTTTCCAGCGACAGCGCGGCAATCAATTGATCGAGTGTCTGCCCCGGCGGCACCTGGTGCGGTGCGCCGTTGAGCGTGATGGATATCAATGCAGGCATCACGCTCTCCTTCAGACCTTGCGGTACAGCTCGGCGCCGTTCTTGATGAACTCGATGGCCTTGATTTCCATGCCCTGCTGGAGCGCCTTGTCTTCCGCGATGCCCATGCCGGCCGCGTATTCGCGCACTTCCTGCGTGATCTTCATCGAACAGAAATGGGGGCCGCACATGGAGCAGAAATGCGCCACCTTGGCCGAATCCTTGGGCAAGGTTTCATCGTGGAATTCGCGCGCCTTGTCCGGGTCCAGGCCGATGTTGAACTGGTCGTCCCAGCGGAATTCGAAGCGGGCTTTCGACAGCGCGTTGTCGCGGATTTGCGCGCCCGGATGGCCTTTCGCCAGGTCGGCCGCATGCGCCGCGATCTTGTACGTGATGATGCCGTCCTTGACGTCCGCCTTGTTGGGCAAGCCCAGGTGTTCCTTCGGCGTCACGTAGCACAGCATGGCCGTGCCGTACCAGCCGATCATGGCCGCGCCGATGCCGGACGTGATGTGGTCGTAGCCGGGCGCGATGTCCGTCGTCAGCGGTCCCAGGGTGTAGAACGGGGCTTCGCCGCACTGCTCCAGCTGCAAGTCCATGTTTTCCTTGATCAGCTGCATCGGCACGTGGCCCGGGCCTTCGATCATCACTTGCACATCGTGCTTCCAGGCAACCTGCGTCAGCTCGCCCAGGGTTTTCAGTTCGCCCAGTTGCGCTTCGTCGTTGGCGTCGTAGATGGAACCGGGGCGCAAGCCGTCGCCCAGCGAGAACGACACGTCGTACGCCTTCATGATTTCGCAGATTTCCTCGAAATGCGTGTACAGGAACGATTCCTGATGGTGCGCCAGGCACCATTTCGCCATGATGGAGCCGCCGCGCGAGACGATGCCCGTCAGCCGCTTGGCCGTCATCGGCACGTAGCGCAGCAGCACGCCCGCGTGGATGGTGAAGTAGTCGACACCCTGCTCCGCCTGCTCGATCAAAGTGTCGCGGAAGATTTCCCACGTCAGATCTTCAGCCTTGCCATTGACCTTTTCCAGCGCCTGGTAAATCGGCACGGTACCGATGGGCACGGGGCTGTTGCGCACGATCCATTCGCGCGTTTCGTGGATATGTTTGCCGGTGGACAAGTCCATCACGTTATCGCCGCCCCAGCGGATGGCCCAGGTCATCTTTTCCACTTCCTCGCCGATCGACGAGGTGACGGCGGAATTGCCGATGTTCGCGTTGATTTTCACGAGGAAATTGCGGCCGATGATCATCGGCTCGACTTCCGGGTGGTTGATATTGGCGGGAATGATGGCGCGGCCGCGGGCGATTTCCTCGCGCACGAATTCCGGCGTGATCTCGGCCGGGATGCTGGCACCGAAGGACTGGCCCGGGTGCTGGCGGCCCATCAGGTCGGCCAGGCGCTCGCCCATGGGGCCGGAAGCTTTCAGTTCACGCAGATATTCCTGGCGGCGCATGTTTTCGCGGATGGCGACGAATTCCATTTCCGGCGTGATGATGCCTTGGCGCGCGTAATGCATTTGCGTCACGTTCTTGCCGGCAATGGCACGGCGCGGCTTGCGGTGCAAGTTGAAACGCAGCTCGGCCAGCTTCGGGTCCGCCAGGCGGGCGATGCCGTAGTCGGAGGTGGGGCCGGGCAATTCTTCCGTATCGGCCCGCTCCATGATCCACGGCAGGCGCGGCGTATCGAGGCCCGAGCGGATGTCGATCTGCACATCCGGGTCCGTGTAGGGACCGGAGGTGTCGTACACGTAGATCGGCGGATTCTTTTCGCCGCCGAACGACGCTTCCGTGTCGGACTGGCTGATCTCGCGCATGGGCACGCGGATGTCGGGACGGCTGCCCTGCACGTAGATCTTGCGCGAATTGGGCAGCGGCGCGATGGCGGCTTCGTCGACCGTGGCGGTGGCGGAGAGGAATTTCGGGTTGGCGTTCATTTTGGCTCCTTGGCTAGACTATTTTTAAGCCTGGAGCCAGCTAAGGAGGTTCGGAATTACACACGCGGAAAGGCGGGGTGCGTTCATCCTAAAGCTTCCCTTCGCTGGCATTATCCAGATCAGGTTCGGAGGGTATTTCTCACCCGCGCTTGCACTGTGTTTCCACAGCGAAAGGCAGGACCCCTAGCGTTTGCCGCCTTGCGGCAGCGAGCCAATTATACGCGGTTCGCGCCGCGTGGCCAGATGATTTCTTGCAGGTGTCGTCTTTGCGCATCTGCTGCAATGCAGCAGATGGCGGCACGATTATTTCTTCTTGCCCCAGCGCCAGGCAGTCGGTTCGCCCTTCAGCTGGCAGATGAAAATGAGCACGGCGACGATGGCCACTTCATAGACGATGTAGCCAACGAGCATGGTTTGCGGCGGGAACAGGAAGGCGCCGCAGGCGAACAGCGCCAGCGCAGCGAGGAACACCAGCCAGCCCTGCCAGGTGATGGGCAAGCCCCAGCCCCAGCCATAGGTCTTGGCGGGGAACCAGTATTGCGGTGGTGATTTGTCAGCCATGATGCTTTCCTTGTCGATGTGGATAGCGGCAAGTATAAATCACGCTCCCCGCAAGCGCTCCGTGACATCGAGGCCGATGCCGCGGTAGCCGATGAAGCGGCTGCCATTGTCGAACATCGGTTCGCCGCTGACTTGCAGATACTGCGTGCTGCCGTCGAGGTTGGCGCGGCTGTAGATGAAATCGAGGAACGGTTCGCGCGCGGCAATTTTTGCGTCGAGCAAGGCGCGCTCGGCGGCATTCCAGCGCTGCGGCTCTTCCTCGCTGCCGATGCCCAGCATCTCGGCCACGGGGCCGGAAAAGCGCGTCAAATTGCCCTGCGCATCCTGTTCCCAGTACCAGTCGGATGACAGTTCCGTGAAACGCTGGAAGCGCGCTTCGCTTTCGCGCAGCTCCGCCGTGCGATCTTCCACCATCTGTTCCAGCGACTTGTTGTATTCGGCCAGCTTCTGGTACAGCAAGCGCACTTCCAGCATGTTGTGGATGCGCGTCTTGACTTCCACCAGGTCGAAGGGCTTGCTGACGAAATCCTTGGCGCCCGCTTGCAGGGCGCGCAGCTTGTGGCCGGGCTGGGCCGTGATCACCAGCACGGGCAGGTAGCTGCCCGCCTCGAGGTCGCGCAAGCCTTCCATGACTTCGAAGCCATCCATTTCCGGCATCTGCAAGTCGAGCAGGATCAGGTCGTAACGGTGCTGCTGGTGCAGCGCGCGCACGGCTTGCGGGTCCATGGTGGACGTGATGCGCGTGTAGCCGGCATTGCGCAGCACCTGTTCGAGCAGCATGACGTTGGCCTCCTGGTCATCGACGATGAGGATGCTGGCGTTCAGGATCTCGGTGGCTTGAAGCATGGCGGTATTCCTAAAATTGATTGCTGAATTAGCGTATTGCGTGAGTGTCGTCGGCCAGGCCGTGCGCGGCAGCATGGTGCAGGGCTACATCGAGCGCATCCATGAATTCGACCACCTTGATCGGCTTGGTGAGATAGCGGAAGAAGCCCGCTTGCAAGCCTTTTTCGATGTCGCGCGGAACGGCATTGGCCGACAGGGCCATGACGGGAATGTGGCTGGTGAGGGGATCATCATGCAGGATATGCAGCGCGCCATAGCCGCTGATGCCGGGCAGGTTGATATCCATCAAGATCACGTCGGGCTGATAGGTGCGCGCCAGGTCGATGCCCAGATGCGCATCGATGGCCGTCAGCAGTTTCAAGTCGCTGCGGCGGGCGATCAATTGCTCGACCAGCGCCAGGTTGGCGGGATTGTCTTCCACGTACAGCAAGGTACGCTGGCTTTCCTGCGGTTCCTGCACCTGCGGCAGCGCATCGCCGTCGCCCAGCACCAGTTCCGGCGCGCTGCTGGCGGCCAGCTCGAACCAGAACGTGGTGCCCACGCCGACGGTGCTGTCGACGCCGATGGTGCCGCCCATCAATTCGACCAGTTGTTTGGTGACGACCAGGCCGATGCCCGTGCCCTCTTCCGTGCTGTTTTCCTGTCCCAGGCGGTTGAAAGGCTGGAACAGCTGCGCTACCTGGGCCGCGTCGAGGCCGGCGCCGCTGTCGCGCACGCTCACGCGCACGCGCTCGCCATGCCGGCTGCATTCGACGGTGACGGCGCCGCCGCCCTGGTTGTACTTGATGGCGTTCGACAGCAGGTTGATCATCACCTGTTTCACGCGCGTGCGGTCCGCATGCACATAGAACGCCTTGCCGCAGCGGGGGAAATGCATGCGGATGCCGCGCTTTTCCGCCTGCGGCGCGATCATGGCCTGGCAATCCTGCAGCACGTCGAGCAGCGACATCGCTTCCTGCGACAGGGTGACCTTGCCCGATTCGATCATGGCCAGGTCGAGGATTTCATTAATCAAGCGCAAGAGATACCAGCCGCCCTTGAGGATTTGCTCGATCGAGCGCTGCTGCGGCGGGCTCGGCGGCGGCACGTCGGACGCCATCAGCTGGGCGAAACCCAGCACGGCATTCAGGGGCGTGCGCAATTCATGGCTCATGCTCGACAGGAATTCGGACTTGGCGCGGTTGGCCTTTTCCGCCACCAGGCGCGCCTTCTTCAACTCGGCATTATTGGTCTCGACCAGCGAGCGCGTGTACGCCTGCTGTTCGCGCAGGCGCTGGTCCAGCAGCGCCTGTTCCGCCTCGACCTGCTTGCGCACCGTGTTGTCGGTGCCGATCAGCAGATAGCCGATGACCTTGCTCTGTGCATCGCGCAAGGCCGTCACGGAGACGATGGCGGGGAAACGGCTGCCATCCTTGCGGATGTAGGTCAGCTCATAGATGTCTTCGATACCGCGCGTGGCCTTGAACACGAGCGCTTCCACGCCGGGCGTGATGACGGTGTCGAGCTCGGCGCTGAGGGCGGCGGCGCGGGTGACGATTTCTTGCGCGTCGGAAATACCGGCCGGCGTCAGCTTGTCGACCACGTCGCTGGCTTCATAGCCGAGCATGCGTTCGGCGCCCACGTTAAAGATCTGGATCACGCCCTGCGCATCGGTGGCGATGCACGAGAAGTTGGCGCTGTTGAAAATCGCATCCTGCAAGGCGCCCGCCTTGAGCAGCTGGCGCGGCAGGCTGGCCGACACCGTGCGCCGGTACAGCGCCACGAGCAGCATCAGCAGCAGGAAGACCAGTGCATCGATGACGCACGCCGTTTCGAACGGTGCGCGCCAGGCCAGCAGGCCGACGGCCAGCAGGGCGATGGCGCTGAACGAGAACGCCAATGCCATGGGCCAGCGCGAAGCGACGCCGGTGGGGATTTTTTCGACAGATTGCATGTGGTAGCCTGGGCTGTGACGACGGGATAAGGAAAGGTGCGGTATTCAGTAAGGGTTCAGTGCGTCTGGCGCTGGCGCACGTCCGACAGCAGGCGCGTGAATTCCTTCTTCACCACGCCATAGCATTCGCACACATGGCCTTCGAGGCCGGCGCGGTCCAGCACGGAGATATGGCCGCGCCGGTAACTGATGAAGCCGCGCGTCTGCAGGCGCCCCGCCGCTTCCGTCACGCCTTCGCGGCGCACGCCCAGCATGTTGGCGATCAGTTCCTGCGTCATGGTCAGCTCGCGGTTCGGCAGGCGGTCCATGGTCAGCAGCAGCCAGCGGCACAGCTGCTGCTCCACCGTATGGTGGCGGTTGCACACGGCCGTTTGCGACATTTGCGTGATCAGCGCTTGCGTGTAACGCAGCAGCAAGCGCATGACGGGGCCGGCGCGGTCGAACTCTTCCATCAGCAGGTGGGCCTTGAGCCGGTAGCCTACGCCACCCGTCTGCACGACGGCGCGGCTCGGTGTCGAGTTGCCGCCCATGAACAGCGACACGCCCACGATGCCCTCGTTGCCGACGCCGGCGATCTCGGACGAGCCGCCGTTTTCCAGCAGGTAATGGATGGAAACGATGGCCGTGGTGGGGAAGTACACATACTGCAGCTTGTCGCCCGAGTCGTAGATTACGTCGCCCAGCAGCATGGAGACTTGCTCCAGATGGGGAGCCAAACGCGCGAAATCGGCGTCGAGCATGGCGGAGAGCAAATGGTTTTGATTCGGGTTGTGCAGCTGGGCATGCGGACTCGACATGGGCAGTTTTCCTGGTTTCCAGTCGTCAGCTAGGGAGAGAGGTCAAAGACGTCCGAACGAGGGGCGCCATATGCAGCAGCGTAACACAGCGCCTGCACAATGACCCGACTATATTTCTTGCAGGCATCCTTGTCCGTTCGCCAGCGAACGGACTCCGCGGCGCTTGCCGCCCTACAGTCAGTCACTGCCAAGGCTGCCGGATCATGGATCGGCGCCGGCGCTGCTACCGGACGCCATCATGCAATCATTCTTCAAACGTATCTCCATTTCCGTCTCCACCTCGGCCCTGATCACCCTGACGGTCGGGCTGTGCCTGACGGCCCTGTGCTACGTCTCGGCACGCCAGATCGAGTCGGAAAGCACCAGGCTGCTGCTGCAGTACCATGCCAGCGGGCACACGCTGGGTGCGGCCCTGCTGCCGGCCAAAGGCATGAGCCTGGATGCCAACCATCGCGGTTCCCTGTATGTGCTGCTCGGTGGATTACTGTCGAGTCTGCTGGCTGCCGCATATGTGTACCAGCTGGTGTCGCGCAATTCCGTGATTGCCCGCATCACGGGCGAACGCACGGCGGCCTTGCAGTTTGCCAATTTGCGTCTGTCCGAGGATATCGCCGCGCGCATGCACAATGAAAAGTCGCTGCGCTTGCGCGAACGCATCATCGAAGTGTCGGCCAATGCCATCATCCTGTGCAGCGCCGACGCGCCCGGCTACGTGATCGAATACGTCAATCCCGCCTTCGAGCGCATCACCGGCTATGCGTCCGACGAAGTCATCGGCCAGCGCCTGGAAGACTTGCAGGGCCCGGAGCAGGGGCGGCAAGACATGCATGAAATTACGGCCGCACTGCGCGAACAGCGCGAAGGCAAGGCCATCGTGCGCAATTTCCGCAAGGATGGCAGCTGCTACTGGAGCGAGCTGTTCGTCGCTCCCGTGCGCGACGATGGCGATGGTCCCGTCAGCCACTTTGTCGTGGCGCAATATGACATCAGCACCGTCATGCGTTTCGAGCAGGAACTGGAATTCCAGGCACGGCACGATATCCTGACGGGGCTGGCCAACCGCGCCCTGCTGCGCGAACGGCTGGAACAGGCGATGGCCGTGACGCGGCGCAGCGGCCTGCCCCTGTGGGTAGTGTTCATCGATCTCGACCGCTTTAAATTCGTCAACGATACCCTGGGCCACGATGCGGGTGACCTGGTGCTGAAAAACGTGGCCGAGCGCCTGCGCGACGCCACGCGCGAAGTCGACACGGTGGCACGCCTGGGCGGCGACGAATTCGTGCTGCTGCTGCCCCAGCATGGCAATGGCGAACCGGGCGCCGCCATCCTGCAGCGCATCCAGGACGCCGTGGCGCAGCCGCTGCAACTGGGCGAATATGAATTTTTTCTCAGCTGCTGCATGGGCGTGGCCGTGTATCCCGACGATGGCCAGAATGCCGACACCTTGATCAAGCACGCCGATATCGCCATGTACCGCGCCAAGGAGCAGGGACGGGGCCACTGGCAATTCTATGCCTCGGGCATGAATGCAGGCACCCTGGAGCAGCTGGGACTGGAGAGCGAATTGCGCCACGCCCTGGAGCGTGGGCAATTCCACCTCGAATACCAGCCACAGCTGGATCTGGCCAGCGGCGCGGTGGTGGGCATGGAAGCACTGCTGCGCTGGCAACATCCGCAGCTGGGGCGTATTCCACCTGCCAGCTTCATCGGCCTGGCCGAGGAAATGGGCTTGATCACGCCCATCGGCGACTGGGTCCTGCGCACGGCGTGCGCCCAGACGCGTGCCTGGCAGCTGGCAGGCCATGGCCCGCTGCGCCTGGCCGTCAACCTGTCGGCACGGCAATTCAAGCAAAGGAATCTGCTGCACGCTGTGGCGCAGGCACTGGCCGAGACGGGTCTCGACGCCGCCCATCTGGAACTGGAATTAACGGAAAGCATGGTCATGCATAACGTGGAGCAAGCCACCGCCATCATGGCCAACCTGAAGGCGCTGGGCGTGCAACTGTCCATCGACGACTTCGGCACCGGCTATTCCAGCCTGGCCTACCTGCGCCACTTCCCCATCGACGTATTAAAAATCGACAAAACCTTCGTCAGCGACATCACGCACAGCGACGACGACGCGGCCATCGTGCGCGCCATTATTTCGCTGGCGCACAGCCTGCGCCTGAAAGTGATTGCCGAAGGCGTGGAAACGGCGCAGCAGCTGGCCTTCCTGCGCCAGCACGGCTGCGACCAGATGCAGGGCTACCTGTTCAGCCGCCCCCTGGCCGCGCCCGCCTTTGAAGAATTATTACGCCAAGGCAGCATGTTGCCTGCCCTGGCGATGGTTTGACGATGCGTTAAAACGCGTGGCGCAAGCCGATGTTGAAGGCGCGGTTGCCCGTGCCCACTTCCGTGGCATTACCCACCATGTAGGCGGCGTCGTTGCGGTTGCGGATATGCGCGTAGGCAACATATACCTTGCTGCGCTTGGACAAGGCGTACGTGGCGCCGATGGCCAGCTGCTGCGCATCGCGGTTGGCGCTATCGCGGTCATCCTTGCGCACATACGAGGCCAGCAAGGTCGTCGCGCCCAGCGGCACGGAGACGCCGACGATGGCGTCGCGGCTGTCGTTCGACGCGGTGGGCGCCTGCGCCGCGCCATATGGGTTTTCCGCGAAGAACATCGAGCTGCCCTCGCCCGTGTTGCGGCCATAGCCGGCAAACGCCGTGGCCACGCCGAAGTTGTAGTTACCGGCCAGAATCGTGTTGTTCGCGTCGGCCTTGCCCGGCTCGCCGGCACGGCTCTGGCGCGCCAGGCGCAAGGTCAATGGTCCGTTGACATAACCCAGGGCCAGGCCCAGCGAGCGCTGGTCCGCCGCCACACCCGTGTGTTCGCCGGCGCCGTACATGACGGTGCCCGTCACGCCGCGCCATTCCGGCGAGGTGTAGCGCACGGTATTGTCGATGCGCGTGGCCGAATAGCCGGCCAGGTTGGTCGCCGCGCCGGCAAAGCCGCCCTCGAAGGGGTCGGCCACGTCGGTCAGCGCCTGGCTTTGCAGGTTGTACTGGCGCCCCACGGTCAGCATGCCCAGCGGGCTGTTGAGGCCGACAAACGCCTGGCGGCCGAACAATTGCCCCGCCTGGTCCGAGCGGCCCGTGTCGCTCAGGACGCCCGCTTCCAGGGTGAACACGGCTTGCCAGCCGTCGCCCAGCGACTCCGTGCCGCGCAGGCCCAGGCGCGAACCGGCCGATATGCCACTGGTGAGCTTGCTGACGCCGCCTTCCTGCACCAGGCCCGCGTCCATCAGCCCATACACGTCGACGGACGACTGGGCGTGGGCGGCGGACATGGCGCCGAGGGTGGTGGCAAGACCGGCAACGATGGCGATTTTTTTCATGATGATTTCCTTGTAAAAGCGAAACCAGGAAAGCGGCGGCCACGGCAAGGCCACAGGCGGCAAGGCGCCAAGCGGGGTGTGCCGTATCAAAAGACGACGCGCCAGACAACAGATCCTGGCTAAGCTGTGGCGGCAGCGGCGTGCAATGACGTGCCGCTTTGATTCCGCCGTGAATGGTGCACCGCTGGCGGTGCGCGTGGCTCAGGCGCCCGGCCCGAAGGGGACGCGCTGAAAGTGGCTGGCATCGCAGATGCGCTGGCCGTGAGACGCGGACGGGTGCTGGATATGAAACGTTGATACCACCGCGTCTGCTGGCGCCGTCCGCAAGGATGGGGCAGGAGGCGCCGAGGCCGGCATTATAGCATCGGCCGCCCTTTCTCCCCCGTTTTATTGCGCCCTCTGTTGTTAAGTAACCCCCAATAAATTATTGTGATTTCTGACTTCCATAACCGGCGCTCTGCGGCGTTGCCCGCTGCTAGCAGTGCTCGCACTGCGTCGCGGCTGGCGCCTTGCATAGCATCCGGTTCTGTTTGTCATAATTTCACAATAATTTCCTGAGGATTACTTAGTTCGCGGCCCGCCAGGCCGCCAAAACACTGAAAAAGGCCGCTTGCCACGCTGCAGGCGTTGCCGCGTCATCTATAATGGTTCCTTTTGCCAATCACACGCCAAATCATGGAATTAGCCAAGTCTTTCGAGCCCGCCGACATTGAACAATTCTGGCGCACCGAGTGGGAACAGCGCGGTTACTTTACCGCCACCCTCGATGCCGGAAAACCTTCCTTCAGCATCCAGTTGCCGCCGCCGAACGTCACCGGCACCCTGCACATGGGCCATGCGTTCAACCAGACCATCATGGATGGCCTGACCCGCTACCACCGCATGCTGGGCCACAACACGGCCTGGATTCCCGGCACCGACCACGCGGGCATCGCCACGCAAATCGTCGTGCAGCGCCAGCTGGACGCGCAAAAGATTTCGCGCCATGACCTGGGCCGCGAGAAATTCGTGGAAAAAGTGTGGGAATGGAAAGAAAAATCCGGTTCCATCATCACCGGGCAGATGCGCCGCCTGGGCGCCTCGGCCGACTGGCAACGCGAATACTTCACGATGGATGAACCGCGCTCGAAAGTCGTCACCGACGTCTTCGTGCGCCTGTTCGAGCAAGGCCTGATCTACCGCGGCAAGCGCCTCGTCAACTGGGACCCCGTGCTGGGCACGGCTGTCTCCGACCTGGAAGTGGTGTCCGAAGAAGAAGACGGCTCCATGTGGTACATCAAATACCCGCTGGCCGACGGCAGCGGTTTCCTGACGGTGGCCACCACGCGTCCTGAAACCATGCTGGGCGACGTGGCCGTGGCCGTCGATCCGACGGACGAGCGCTACACGGCGCTGGTGGGCAAGATGCTCAAACTGCCGCTGACGGACCGCGAAATCCCCATCATCGCCGACGAATACGTCGACAAGGAATTCGGCACCGGCTGCGTGAAGATCACCCCCGCGCACGACATGAACGATTACGCCGTGGGTCAGCGCCACAAACTGGCGCAGATCGTCATCCTGACCCTGGACGCGAAGATCACCGACGACGCGCCGGCCGCCTACCGCGGCATGGACCGTTTCGCCGCGCGCAAGCAGATCGTCGCCGACCTCGATGCGCAAGGCTTGCTGGAACAGGTCAAGCCCCATAAATTGATGGTGCCGCGCGGCGACCGCACGGGCGTCGTCATCGAACCGATGCTGACGGACCAGTGGTTCGTCGCCATGAGCAAACCCGCCCCGGAAGGCACCTTCTTCCCGGGCAAATCGATCGCCGAGACGGCGCTGGACAAGGTCGCCAATGGCGAAATCAAGTTCGTGCCGGAAAACTGGAGCACCACCTACAACCAGTGGCTCAACAACATCCAGGACTGGTGCATCTCGCGCCAGCTGTGGTGGGGCCATCAAATCCCGGCCTGGTACGACGACAAGGGCAATATCTTCGTTGCCAAGACGGAAGCGGAAGCCATCGCCAAGGCGCAGGCCGCCGGCAGCACGGGGCCGTTGAAGCGCGACGACGACGTGCTCGACACGTGGTTCTCGTCCGCCCTGGTGCCGTTCTCGACCATGGGTTGGCCGGAAGAAACACCGGACATGAAGGCCTTCCTGCCCTCGTCCGTGCTGGTCACGGGTTTCGACATCATCTTCTTCTGGGTCGCGCGCATGGTCATGATGACGGCGCACTTCACGGGCAAGGTGCCGTTTGAAACCGTCTACGTGCACGGCCTGGTGCGCGATTCGACGGGACAGAAGATGTCCAAGTCGAAGGGCAACACCCTGGACCCGATCGACCTGATCGACGGCATCGACCTGGAAGGCTTGATCGTCAAGCGCACCACGGGCCTGATGAACCCGCGCGACGCGGAAAAGATCACCAAGGCGACGCGCAAGGAATTCCCGGAAGGCATTTCCGCCTACGGCACGGACGCCGTGCGCTTCACCATGGCCAGCTATGCCTCGCTGGGCCGCAACATCAACTTCGACCTGGGCCGCTGCGAAGGCTACCGCAACTTCTGCAACAAGATGTGGAACGCCACCCGTTTCGTCATGATGAATACGGAAGGCAAGGATTGCACCCCGAACGACGCCGACCTGTCGCAAGCGGACAAGTGGATCATTTCGCTGCTGCAAAAGGCGGAACTGGACGTGGCCAAGGGCTTCGAAGACTTCCGTTTCGACAATATCGCCGCCACCATCTACAAATTCGTGTGGGACGAGTATTGCGACTGGTACCTGGAAGTGGCGAAAGTCCAGGTACAGCAGGGCACGGAAGGCCAGCAGCGCGCCACCCGCCACACCCTGCTGCGCGTGCTGGAAGTGGTGCTGCGCCTGGCCCATCCGATCATCCCCTTCGTCACGGAAGCCCTGTGGCAGACGGTGGCGCCGCTGGCCGGCAAGACCCTGAAAGCTGAGGGTGATTCGATCATGATGCAGCCGTATCCGATCGCCAACACCGACAAGATCGATGAGTCGGCCGAAGCGTGGATGCAGCAGCTGAAAGCCTTGACGGATGCGACGCGCAACCTGCGCGGCGAAATGCAGATCTCGCCTTCCGTGCGCGTGCCGCTGATCGTCGAAGCGGGCAATGCGGCGGAAAAGGCCGCGCTGGCGTCGTACGCACCGTACATCCAGTCGCTGGGCAAGCTGGCCGAAGTGCAGATCGTCGACGCGCTGCCGGACTCGCCGGCCGCCGTCGCCATCGTCGGCACCACCAAGCTGATGCTGAAAGTGGAAATCGACGTGGCCGCCGAACGCGAGCGCCTGTCGAAAGAAATGGCACGTCTTGAAGGCGAGATCAACAAAGCCAACGGCAAACTGTCGAACGAAAGTTTTGTCGCCCGCGCACCGGCTGAAGTGGTGGCGCAGGAAAAAGCCCGCGTCGCCAACTTCTCCGCGACACTGGAAAAGATGCGCGAGCAGTTTGCCAAGTTGTCAGCATCCTAAGCAAACCCAAGCAATGTAGCAGTTGAAAAGCCGCCCTACCGGGCGGCTTTTTTTTGGCCATGCGCCTATGCTGTCATGGCTAGGCGTTTAATTTAGTAGAAAATAGTACGACCGGTCATTTATTTGCTACACTCGACAAACAAAAACCAATGAGGAGACTTACCATGAAATTTGCCGCATTTGCCATCAGCGCCATGCTGTGCGTCGCCCCTACCCTCGCCTTGGCCGCAGATGTATCGCCGGTTGGCCTGTGGAAAAACATCGACGATGAAACTGGCAAGCCAAAGGCGCTGATACGCATCACGGAAAACAATGGCGTACTGCAAGGCCAGATTGAAAAGCTGTTCCGCGAGCCGAATGAAGACCAGAATCCAAAGTGTGAAAAGTGCGAAGGTGCGCGCAAGGATCAGCCCGTTATCGGCATGGTGATCCTGACTGGCCTGAAAAAAGATGGCAACGAATTTACCGGCGGTGAAATCGTCGATCCCAAAAATGGCACTGTCTATAAAAGCAAAATCAGTCTGAGCGATGGCGGCAAGAAAATCAGCATGCGCGCTTACAAGGGCATACCGATGCTGGGCCGCACGCAAACCTGGCTGCGTGAAGAGTAATCGCTCCCCTGCGCTATCGAAGCCGGCCCTGCGCCGGCTTTTTTGTGTCTGTTTTCCGCACACGACCGTTGTTTTCCAGGCCGAATCGCTCGCATTTGAGCCGATTGGCAGCCAAAGCCAGCCTATGCGCGCCACCGAACATACTTGAAGTTTCCTAAATGAAATAGTGCATGCCTGTGACGCCATCGCCCGTAGCGAAAGGCGGCATGGCTCTGCCGGATGACCTCATCCGCGGATGCCCGGCAATGATTGCCATGCAAAAAGGAACTATATGAATCTCTTCAAGCGATATCTGAACCCGCTGCTCGTCTCGGCAGGTTTGCTGGCCATGGGCGCCCTTGCCGGTTGCGGCGGCGGCGATCAGGGGCGCGAGCCCATCCTCGGCTTGCCGGGCGCCACCTTGTCCAGCCTGGCCGTCACGCCAGCCACGGCCACGGTCGCCATCGGTGCCGGCCAGCAATTCACGGCCATCGCCACGTATAGCGACGGCTCGTCGCAAGACGTCAGCGCCAAGGCGGCCTGGACCTCGGCCACGCCGGCCAGCGCCACCGTCAACGCCAGCAGCGGCGTTGCCGCCGGCGTCACTGCCGGCAGCAGCAGCATCAGCGCAACGTTCGGCGGCAAGAGCGCCGCGGCGCAACTGACCGTTTCGCCAGCCACCTTGCGCGCCATCGCCATCACGCCGCTCACGCCATCGATCGCCATCGGCGGCACGCAGCAATTCGCGGTGACGGGCAGCTTCAGCGACAACAGCACGCGCGACGTCACTGCCGTGTCGACCTTCGCCTCGGCGACGCCAGCGACGGCCAGCATCGCCGCGGGCGGCTTGGCACTGGGCAAGGTTGCCGGCACCACGCAGATCACGGCCACCACGGGAACCTTGACCGCCAGCACCGTGCTGACCGTCACGCCTGCCGTGCTGCTGTCGATCGCCGTCACGCCGCAAAATCCGACCGTGCTGATGGCCGCGACGCGCCAGCTGACGGTCATCGCCACCTACTCGGACGGCACCACTCCTGACGTCAGCGCCAGCAGCACCTACAGCGCGGCCAATGCAGCGTCGGCCACGGTCGGCGCCAACGGCCTGGTGACCGGCGTCGCCGCTGGTACCAGCGTCATGACGGCCAGTTTCGGCGGCAAGACCGCCAGCACCACCGTGACCGTGCCTGCAGCTACTTTGGTCAGCATCGCCGTCACGCCAGCCACCGCCAGCATCGTCGTCGGTGCCCAGCAGCAATTTGTTGCCACCGCCACCTATTCGGATAACTCGACCGCCAACATCACGGCCAGCGCCCTGTGGACTAGCGCAGCGCCAGCCACGGCCACCGTGCTCAATACGGGCGCCGCTACCGGCATCGCTGTCGGCGTCGCCAACATCACGGCCACGTCCGGCACGCGCTCGGGCAGCGCCGCCCTGACGGTGACGGCAGTTGTCGTGCCGCCGCCCGTGGTACTGCTGTCGATCGCCGTCACGCCGCAAAACCCGACCGTGCTGATCGCCGCAACGCGCCAGCTGGCCGTCATCGCCACCTACTCGGACAGCAGCACCGTCGACGTCACCGCCAGCAGCGCCTTCGTTTCCGCCACGCCTGCCTCGGCCACCGTCGCCAGCGGCGGCCTGGTCACTGGCGTTGCCTTTGGCAGCAGCGTCGTGAATGCCAGCTTCAACGGCAAGAACGCCAGCACCACCGTCACCGTGCCTGCCGCCACCCTGGTCAGCATCGCCGTCACGCCAGCCACCGCCAGCATCGCCGTCGGCGGCGTACAGCAATTCGTTGCCACGGCAACTTATTCGGACAGCTCGAATGCCGTCATCACCAACAGCGCCACCTGGACTTCGGGCACCATCGCCGCCGCCACGGTACTGAACACGGGCATCGCCACCGGCATCACGGCCGGCACCAGCAATATCACGGCCACGGCCGGCGGCCAGTCGGGCAGCGCGCTGCTGACCGTCACGGCAGTCGCCATCCCGCCCGTCCTGAACCCGATCATCCTGGGCCGCGCGGCACCGTTCGGCGTGCTGGCCGGCACCTCGATCACCAACAATTCGGGCGGCACCACCCTGATCACGGGTGACGTTGGTTCGCCATCGCAAACGGTCGATCCGACCCAGGCGGCTGGCTATACCAACTACAAGTCGGGTGCCATCCTGGACGGCGCCATGACGGACCTGCAAGCGGCGATCACGGACGGCAACAGCCGCAGCTGCGACGTCAGCTTTGCCGGCGGCATCGACCTCGGCGGCCAGACCTTCGGCCCCGGCGTGTACTGCTATGCGGGCGCCATCAGCATCACCGGCACGCTGACCCTGAACGGTCCCGGCGTGTACATCTTCCGCACGGCATTGACGCTCGATTCGACCGTCAATTCGGTGGTGGCCCTGAATAATGGCGCCACGGCCGACAACGTCACCTGGCTGCCTGTCGGCCCGACCACCCTGGCCGCCAACAGCGTCTTCAAGGGCAATATCCTGGGCCAGTCGGCCGCCATCACGGTGGGCGACAACACGACCCTGCTCAATGGCCGCGTGCTGACGGCCGCTGCCGTTACCCTGCGCAACAACCAGATCACCAAATAAACGGGACATGACCATGACTATCGCACACACACTGGGCGCACTGAGCGTGATGGCCGGCGCCTTGCTGGCGGCGCAATCGGCGCAGGCGCAGGACAACACCTTCATCAACCCGGACTGGGCCAACAGCGCCTGGTACATCGGCGCGGGCGCGGGCCAGTCGCGCGCCACCATCGACGAGCCGCGCCTGCGCGCCAGCCTGGCCGCCAACGGCGAAACCGTCACCGGTTTCAGCAAGGACCAGCGCGACACCGGCTATAAACTGTTTGTCGGCCGGCAACTGAGCCAGTATGTCGCCGTGGAAGCCGGTTACTTTGACCTGGGCAAGTTCGATTTCAAATCGACCACCAGCGGCAACGGCGTACTCAACGGACAAGCGGCCTTTCGCGGCGTGAACCTGGACTTGCTGGGCCAGCTGCCGCTGTCGCAGCGTTTGTCCCTGCTGGGCCGTGTCGGCATGCATTACACGAAGACGAACACGGAGTTCAGCGGCAACCGCCTGCTGGGTTCGACCAATACGCATGCCAGCGAGCGCAAGCTCAACGCCAAGCTGGGCCTGGGCCTCGAATACAAGTTCAGCGAAGCGCTGGCCCTGCGCGGCGAAGTCGAGCGTTATCGCTTGAACGATGCCGTCGGCAACCGCGGCGATGCGGACCTGTATTCCGTCAGCCTCGTGTATAAACTGGGCCGCCCGGCCAGCGCCACGCCAGCCTACCAGCCGGTGCCGGCGGCATTGCCACCGATCAGCGAAACCATGCCGGCCCCTGCGGCCGAGGTAAAGCCGGCGCCGGCGCCCGTCTCGGAAAAAGTGTCGTTTGCTTCCGAAGCGCTGTTTGATTTCGATCAATCGACGCTCAAGCCGCAAGGCAAGGCGGCGCTGGACCAGCTGCTCGGTCAATTGACCGGCATGGACCTGGAAGTGATCGTCACGGTCGGCCATACGGACGCCGTCGGCTCCGACGCCTACAACCAGAAGCTGTCCCTGCGCCGCGCCGAAGCCGTCAAGGCCTATCTGGTGGCGCAAGGCGTGGAAAGCAGCCGTGTCTACACGGAAGGCAAGGGAGAAACGCAGCCCGTGGCCGACAACACGAGTGCCGCCGGCCGCGCCAAGAACCGCCGCGTGACGGTGGAAGTCGTAGGCACGCGCAAAGTCATGCGTTAAGCTGTATGCGCATAAAAAAAACCGGCTTGTTAGCCGGTTTTTTTACGTCTGCGGCGCTGCCGGCTTGCGGTGATGCTTGCTCAGATGCCGGTCCAGGCTGTTGGCGAACTGCTGCCGGTCCGACTGGCTGAAGGCGGCCGGGCCGCCCGTGTCGACGCCGCCGCTGCGCAATTCTTCCATGAAGGCGCGCATCGTCAGTTGCTGGGCGATATTGTCTTTCGTATAAAACTCGCCGCGCGGGTTCAGCGCAAAACCGCCCTTGGTGAGCACATCGGCGGCCAGCGGGATGTCGCCCGTGATGACGAGGTCGCCGGGATTCAACAGCCGCACGATTTCCTGGTCGGCCACGTCGGCACCGGACGGCACTTGCACGGTGCGGATGAAACGCGATGGCGGCACGCGCAAGCCCTGGTTCGCTACCAGGGTGAGCGGCAACTCCAGACGGTCGGCCACGCGGTACAGGATTTCCTTGATGACCACGGGACAGGCATCGGCGTCGATCCAGATCTGCATGCCCACGTTCGCTTGCACACCAGCTTCCGCCATCACAGTTCCCACGCTTCGCCGCCCGGGCCCATGCGCGGCGCGCTGACGCCGAAGTGCAGATACGCGGCCGGCGTGGCGACACGGCCACGCGGCGTGCGCTGCAAGAAACCTTGCTGTATCAGGTAAGGTTCCAGCACGTCTTCGATGGTATCGGCCGCTTCGCCGATGGCCGCCGCCAGGTTGCCGATGCCGACGGGGCCGCCGCCGAACTTGAACAGCACGGCTTCGAGCAATTTACGGTCCATCACGTCGAAACCGGCGGAATCGACGTCGAGCATGGCCAGCGCGCGGTCGGCCACCACCTTGGTGATGTCGCCATTGCTTTTGACCTCGGCGAAATCGCGCACGCGGCGCAACAGGCGGTTGGCGATGCGGGGCGTGCCGCGCGCGCGCTGAGCGATTTCAATCGCGCCTTCCGGGTCGATCGGCGCCTTCAGCAAGGCGGCGCTGCGCGTGACGATCTTCGTCAGCTCGCCCGTGTTGTAGAACTCCAGCCGCGCGACGATGCCAAAGCGGTCGCGCAGCGGGTTGGTCAGCATGCCCGCGCGCGTGGTGGCGCCCACTAATGTAAACGGCTGCAGATCGAGTTTGACGGAACGGGCGGCCGGGCCTTCGCCGATCATGATATCGATCTGATAATCCTCAAGGGCCGGATACAGGATTTCCTCGACCACGGGCGACAGGCGGTGGATTTCATCGATGAACAGGACGTCGTTCGCTTCCAGGTTCGTCAAAATCGCCGCCAGGTCGCCCGGGCGCTCGAGCACGGGGCCGGAGGTCTGGCGCAGATTGACGCCCATTTCGCGCGCGATGATGTGCGCCAAAGTCGTCTTGCCCAGGCCCGGCGGGCCGAACAGCAAGGTATGGTCGAGCGCTTCCTTGCGCTGGCGCGCGGCCGTGATGAAGATTTCCAGCTGGTCGCGGATCTTTTCCTGCCCCACGTACTCGTCGAGCTGTTTGGGGCGCAAGGCCCGTTCGATGGCCTCTTCGTTGTGCGAGATGGGCGCCGCGTCGATGATGCGCTGTTCCGTGAAGCTGTCGGTCTGGATGCTCATGCCCTATCAGCCTTTCGACAGCGCTTTCAGCGCCAGTTTGATGCCGTCCGAGACGCCGCTGCCGGCCGGCACGTTCTTCACGGCGGCCAGCGCTTCCTTGTCCGAATAGCCGAGCGCGACCAGCGCGTTCAAGATGTCCGATTGCGCGTCCGGCGCCGCGTGCGTGCCGCCCGCGCCGATGTCGGCCCCCAGCTTGCCCTTCAATTCCAGCAGCAGCCGTTCCGCCGTCTTCTTGCCGATACCCGGCACTTTCACGAGGCGGCCGGAATCCTGCAGGGTGATCGCCTGCGCCAGGTCGGCGATCGTCATGCCGGACAGGATGGACAGCGCCATGCGCGCGCCCACGCCCGTGATCTTGATCAACTGGCGGAACACGGCGCGCTCGGCCGCATTGCCGAAGCCAAACAGCAGATGCGCATCTTCGCGGATGGCCTGGTGCGTGAACAGCACGACTTTTTCGCCCACGTGGGGCAAGTTGTAAAACGTGCTCATCGGCACGTCGACTTCATAGCCGACGCCCTGGCAATCGACCAGCAATTGTGGCGGATTTTTTTCAAGCAAAATACCGGAGAGACGGCCTATCATCGCGTGTTCCTAATGTTAAATTTCAGATTGATGCTTTATCCAACGAGGCGGCCGCGCTTCATGCGCAAGCCCTGCAATTGCGGCGCCAGCGCGCCGAGCATGGCCAGCGCATCGATGCTGTTGGCGTGGCAAATAGCCACGCCCAGCGCATCGGCCGCATCCGTGCCGGGCAAGCCGGGCAGCGACAGCAGCCGGGAAACCATGTCCTGCACCTGCTCCTTGGCCGCCTTGCCGTGGCCCGTGACGGCCTGTTTCACTTGCAGGGCCGTGTATTCGGCCACCGACAGGTCGGCATGGACCAGCGCGCAAATGGCCGCGCCCCGTGCCTGGCCCAGCAGCAAGGTCGATTGGGGATTGACGTTGACAAACACTTTTTCGATGGCCGCACAATCGGGCTGGTAGGTGCCGACGATTTCGCTCACACCCCGCAGGATGACTTTCAGGCGCGGCGGCAATTCCCCTTCGGAACCCGTCTTGACGGTTCCCGACGCGATATAGCGCAGCTTGTTGCCGTGTTTTTCAATGACCCCAAAGCCGGTCGTGCGCAGGCCAGGATCGATGCCGAGAATAATCATCGCCAGATTCTATAATGAATACGGCAGGCACCGGTGAATAACCGGTGCCTGCCGTTTGTACATCTTCACCCCACAAGCAACATCTGGGGTCAGACCCGGCGGGTCTGACCCCGGCATTTGCCGTTGGGCTAAATTAATGACGGAAGTGACGCGTTCCCGTGTACAACATGACCACGCCGCGCTCGTCCGCCGCATCGATCACTTCCTGGTCGCGCATGGAGCCGCCCGGGTGGATCACGCAGGTCGCGCCCGCGTCGACGACGACGTCGAGGCCATCGCGGAACGGGAAGAAGGCGTCCGACGCCACCACGGAACCGGTCAGCGACAGGCCCGCGTTCTGCGCCTTGATCGAGGCGATGCGTGCCGAATCGATACGGCTCATCTGGCCTGCGCCCACGCCCAGGGTCATGTTATTGCCGCAGAAGACGATGGCGTTCGACTTGACGAATTTCGCCACTTTCCAGGCGAACATCAGGTCGGACAATTGCTGCGGTGTCGGCTGCAGCTTGCTGACCACGCGCAAGTCGCCGATGCCGACGTTTTTCGCGTCCGGCGATTGCACCAGCAGGCCGCCACCCACGCGCTTGAAGTCCATGGCGTTGACGCCATTGCCCAGCGGAATTTCCAGCATGCGCACGTTTTGCTTGCTCGACAGAATTTGTTTCGCTTCGGCGGAGAACGACGGGGCGATCAGCACTTCCACGAACAGCTTGGCGATTTCGCCGGCGGTGGCGCCGTCGAGTTCCGTATTGAAGGCGATGATGCCGCCGAATGCCGAGGTCGGGTCCGTCTGCAGGGCACGCGCGTACGCTTCAGCCGCGTTCTTGCCCAAGGCCACGCCGCATGGGTTCGCATGCTTGACGATGACGCAAGCGGCGCTCTGCTCGAAGCCGCCCAGGCTCTTCACGCATTCCCAGGCCGCATCGGCGTCGGCGATGTTGTTGTACGACAATTCCTTGCCCTGCAGCTGGCGGTAGTTGGCCAGTGCGCCGTCGGTGGCAACGAGGTCGCGGTAGAAGGCGGCGCTCTGGTGCGGGTTTTCACCGTAGCGCATGTCTTGAACTTTCTCAAACGCAACGTTCAGGATTTGCGGATAGGCGCCGCGCTCGGCGTGCACCTTCGTCGGGCCCAGGCTGGTCAGGTAGTTGGTGATGGCGCCGTCGTATTGCGCCGTGTGCGCAAAGACTTTTTTCGCCAGCATGAACTTGGTGTCATAGCTGACGTCGCCGGCCTTGCCGTCGGCCGAGCGGATTTCCGCCAGCACCGCGTCGTAGTCGGTCGGGTCGCAGATGACGACCACGTCCTTGTGGTTCTTGGCCGCCGAACGCAGCATGGTCGGGCCGCCGATATCGATGTTTTCGATCGCGTCTTCCAGGGTGCAATCGGCCTTGGCGACCGTGCCCTGGAACGGGTACAGGTTGACGACCACCATGTCGATGGTCGGCATGTCGTGCTCGACCAGTTTCGACATGTGCTCAGGGAAATCGCGGCGCGCCAGGATACCGCCGTGCACTTTCGGGTGCAGGGTCTTCACCCGGCCATCGAGCATCTCCGGGAAACCCGTGTAATCGGCAACTTCCGTGACGGGAACACCGTTGTCTGCCAGCAATTTGGCGGTACCGCCGGTGGACAGGAGGTTGACGCCGAGGGCGGACAGGGCACGGGCGAAGTCGAGAACGCCGGTCTTGTCGGAAACGGAGAGGAGAGCTTGTTTGATCATGGCTGTGGCTAGGTGGTTAAGTGTTCTTGGCGAATGGCGCAGCGGTCAGCTTCAGGCTGGGCCCGCTGCGGCGGATTCAAATCTTGGCGTCACTTGCATGCCGGCATTACAGCAAACCGTGCTCCTGCAATTTCTTGCGCAGGGTATTGCGGTTGATGCCCAGCATCTGCGCGGCGTGCGACTGGTTGCCATCGGCGCGTGTCATCACGACTTCCAGGATGGGCTTTTCCACGGTCAGCACGACCATGTCATAGATATTCGATGCTTGCTGTTCGCCCAGGTCATTGAAGTAATCTTCTAGACTTTTCTGTACGACTTCCTGAATGCTTTCTTTGCTCATTTTTATGCTTCAACCGGCTGAACACCTGGCCATCCGGTGCCGCGTCGCTCATGCGGTCCGCGTGCTGCCCTCTTGCCTCGGTGTTGTAATTAATATTGCATGACGCTCTGTATAGGCGCTCGCCCTTGTACTGCTGGTAACTGATTTACCCTGCTTGTTGCTATCTGCTCATGCTGCCGTGGCCGCAGGTTTGATCACATCGATCAGGCCACTTTCACTGGATTCGGAGAGGCGGTATTGTAACCGTTCGCCAAATTTCCATTGCGACTCAAAAAATTGATCGACGGCCAGCAATTGCGCATCCGTCGACTCCAGCAAGTTCATTTCCTGGCGGAACGCTTCGCCGCCCTCCAGATCCCTGACATACCAGCCGATGTGCTTGCGCGCCGTGCGCACGCCGAGGAATTCGCCATAAAACGCGTAATGGGCGCGCAAATGCTCGTCCATCAAGGTACGCACTTCATCCACGTACGGCGCCGGCAACAAGGTGCCAGTGCGCAGAAAATGGTCGATTTCGCGGCAAATCCACGGCCGGCCCTGCGCCGCGCGGCCGATCATGACAGCATCGGCGCCCGTTTGATCCAGCACAAAACGGGCCTTTTCCGGACTGGTAATGTCGCCGTTGGCCACAACGGGAATGCCCACCGATGCTTTCACGGCGGCAATCGTTTCATATTCGGCATCGCCCTTGTAGCCATCGGCACGCGTGCGCCCGTGCAGGGTCAGCATCTGAATGCCCGCTTGCTCGGCGATGCGGGCGATGGTGAGAGCATTCTTGTTGGAACGATTCCAGCCCGTGCGAAATTTCAGGGTGACGGGCACGTCGACGGCATTGACGACGGCGTGCAAAATCTTTTCGACCAGGCTTTCATCTTGCAGCAGGGCCGAACCGCACCAGCTGTTGCATACCTTCTTCACGGGGCAACCCATGTTGATGTCGATGATCTGCGCGCCCCGGTCCACGTTGAACTTGGCGCAGTCGGCCAGGTCTTGCGGATCGGCGCCGGCGATCTGCACGGCTTTCGGCTCCATTTCGCCGTCGTGGTCCGTGCGGCGCGCGCTTTTTTCCGTTGCCCACAGGCGCGGATTCGACGCCGCCATCTCCGACACGGCGTAGCCGGCACCCAACTGCTTGCACAACTGGCGGAAAGGCCGATCCGTCACGCCCGCCATGGGAGCGACGAAAACATTGTTGCGCAGAATGTGAGGGCCGATTTGCACTGAAGAACCTGGAATGGACGGAGGAACCTGCTATTTTAACCGATTCCCTGCCTATTTAATAAGCACTATTTTTTTGGCTCAGTGCGTCAGAGTGAGGATGGGGCCTTAGCCCAGCTCGTCCATCGCGGGCGCGCTCAGGTGTTCGATATTTCCCCAGTGCACTAAATGCAGCTTGCCGTCCGCATACGAAAAACGGTTGACGCTGGCATTCTTGACCTGGAAGTCGCGCGGACTGTCGAGCGTCATGCCGACCGCCTCACGGTAGGCGCATTCGAGCACGCCGCCATGGGCCACGATGGCGATCGTCTGGCCGTCATAGCGTTCAGCCCAGCGGGCGATGGCGCCATTCGCGCGTGCATAGAACTGGCGGAAGCTCTCCGCGTCGCGCTCGCCCGACGGCATCACGGCATCGATCTGGCGCGATTGCCATTGCGCATACTCGTGCGGATAGCGCGCGGCGATGTCCGCGTACAGCAAGCCTTCGAAGGCGCCATAGCAGCGCTCGCGCAGCAAGGGGTCCGTCTGCATGGGTAAATCTTTCAATTGAGCAACGGCTTGCGCCGTCTGCTGCGCGCGCTGCAGATCGCTGGCGATGATGGCGGCCAGCGGTTCGTCCGCCAGCGCCTGCCCCAGCGCGGCCGCTTGCGCCAGGCCCGCCTCGTTCAGGGCGATGTCGATATGGCCCTGCAGGCGGCGGCCCGCATTCCAGGCCGTTTCGCCATGGCGTATCAATAAAATCGTGGTGCTCATGCTTTATTTCTTCAGAGTAAGTGCCAACTCGGGGTTGAGCGAGTAGGCGACGACGAGCTGGACTTCGTCGAGGATGTGGCCGTAGAGCGCGGCATGCGCTTGCTGCCCCGTGAAACGTTCGGGCAAGGCCAACTTTGGCACGTCGAGCGCATACAGGCGGAAAATATAGTGGTGGATGCGCTCGTCATTCCACGGCGGGCACGGGCCATCATAGCCGTAATAATCGCCGGCCATGGCGGCATCGCCGGCAAACCAGCCCGTGTAGTCGTTGATACCCTGGCGCAGCCCAGTACCTGCAGCCTTGCCGCGCGGCGTGATGCCGCTGGAAAATTCACCGGCAGCAACAGAACGCATGGCGGGCGGCAAGTCGAGCAAGCTCCAGTGATAAAAGTCGCCGCGCGGCGCCGTCAGCGGCAGGGATTGGTCGTCGCGGTTGGCCAGCCTGGCGTCTTGCGGCGCATCAGGGTCGATGCAGAACAGGGCCAGCGACTCGGTGCCGTTCGGCACATCGTCCCACGCCAGATGGGGATTGCGGTTGCCGGCGAGGCGCACGCGGCTGGCCGGATCGATCTCGGCAAAGGCATAGTCGGCCGGCATCAGGCCGCCATCACGAAACGTCTCGCTCCACAATTTCATCGCTTGCTCCCCTTTATGATTATTTCAGCAATAAACCGTAGCGAGCGGCAGCCAGTTGTGGCCGAGAAGCGCAACTGTGCTGAAGCACAGTGAGCATCGCAGGCCGCAAATGGCGACGCGCAGTAGGTTTATTTGGCATTCACTTGCAGCCAGAACGTGACGGGCCCGTCGTTCGTCAGCGACACTTGCATGTCGGCACCAAACTGCCCCGTTTGCACGGTCGCATGGCGGCTGCGCGCCTGGTCCACGAAATGCGTGAACAGGCGCAAGCCGTCCTGCGGCGCGGCCGCCGGCGTAAACGACGGGCGCGTGCCGGACTTGGTGTCGGCCGCCAGGGTGAACTGCGGCACCAGCAGCAAGCCGCCGGCCACGTCCGTCACGCTGCGGTTCATCTTGCCCGCCTCGTCGGCAAACACGCGGTAGCCGAGCAGCTTGGTCAGCAGGGCATCGGCTTCCTTCTCCGTATCGCCCCGCTCCGCGCACACGAGCACCATCAGGCCGGCGTCGATGGCGCCGATGGTGGCGCCGGCAACGTCGACCTTGGCCTGCGTGACTCTTTGCAGCAGCGCGATCATGCCGTCAAGGTGACGCGCGCGAAACTGCGCTTGCCAACTTGCAACACGAACTGACCGGCTTCCACTTGCAGCGCCTTGTCGCTGATGACGGTGCCGTCGATGCGCACGCCGCCCTGGTCGATCTTGCGCATGGCTTCCGACGTGGACGGGCACAGGCCAGCCTGTTTCAGCAATTGCGGGATGCCCAGCGGGGCGCCGGCCAGGGTCACTGCCGGGATGTCGTCGGGAATGCCGCCTTTCGAGCGGTTGACGAAGTCGGCCAGCGCATCTTCGGCCGCCTGCTGCGAGTGGAAGCGGGCGACGATCTCTTGCGCCAGCGCAACCTTGGCATCGCGCGGATTGCGGCCTTCTTCGACTTCGCGCTTCAGCTGGGCCAGTTCGGCGATCGAGCGCCACGACAGCAGCTCGTAGTAGCGCCACATCATGACGTCGGAAATGCTCATCAGCTTGGCGAACATGGTGTTGCCCGGTTCCGTGATGCCGATGTAGTTATTCTTCGACTTGGACATTTTTTCCACGCCGTCCAAACCTTCCAGCAGCGGCATGGTCAAAATACACTGCTGCTCCTGTCCGTACTGCTTTTGCAGTTCGCGGCCCACCAGCAGGTTGAACTTCTGGTCCGTGCCGCCCAGTTCCAGGTCCGATTTCAGGGCCACCGAGTCGTAGCCTTGCATCAGCGGGTACAGGAATTCATGCACGGAAATAGGAATGCCGCCCTGGAAGCGCTTGGTGAAGTCGTCGCGCTCGATCATGCGCGCCACCGTGTAGTGGGAAGCGAGCTGGATGATGCCGCGCGCGCCCAGCGGATCGCACCACTCGGAGTTATAACGGATTTCCGTCTTGCTGGCATCCAACACTAAAGATGCTTGCGCGAAATACGTCATCGCGTTAATCTCGATCTGTTCGCGGGTCAGCGGCGGGCGCGTGACGTTGCGGCCCGAAGGGTCGCCGATCATGGAAGTAAAATCGCCGATGAGGAAAATGACTTGATGGCCCAGGTTTTGCAACTGGCGCATCTTGTTCAGCACGACAGTGTGGCCCAGATGCAAGTCGGGTGCCGTCGGGTCCAGGCCCAGTTTGATGCGCAGTGGAACACCAGTTTTCTCGGAGCGCGCTAATTTTTGCGCAAATTCGCTTTCGATCAAGAGTTCGTCGACGCCACGCTTGGTAATCGCGAGGGCTTCTTGTACTCTGTCCGACAGTGGAAGCGCGGTCTGAGCGGCGTTAGCCTTTGTAGGCGATGCGGTGGTGTTGATTTCCATAAAATTTGACTGTAGATCTCAAAATGGTAGTAGGTTTGCGGAGTTTGCTATAATGCTCGATCCCATCAATCTTGCCGTATGAAAACGAACCAAAATAACAATAACAAAGAGCACTAGTTCACGAATCGTTCAAGGGCAAATTTTAACTGATTGCATGAACCCTATACATAAAATCACAGGCTCACGCTTGTACACACAGCTGACGACGACACGCAAGGCACGCATTATCGGCGCGTCCGCAGTGCTGCTCGCCGTAGCCGCCTTCGGCGCGGTCGCTGTGTCACCCATGGCGCCCGACGCATCGGACTTGCCGGTCACGTCCATCGCCCAAAACCTGGAAATGCCTGACCTCACTTCGCAAATTTCCGCGATGGAACAGGTAGACCAGAATTTCACCCACGAAGAAAAAGTCCGCGCTGGCGATACCCTCGCCACCCTGCTGACCCGTCTCGGCGTGGATGATCCGGCGGCCGCCAATTTCATCAAAACCGACAAGATCGCGCGCGGCGTGATGTTGCTGAAATCGGGTAAGCGCGTGCAAGCGCAAACGACCGAAAACGGCGACCTCAACTGGATGCGCGCCACCCTCGTCGACGGCACCGACAAATCGGTCAAGAACATCCTGATCACCCGCAAGGGCGACAAGTTCGTGGCCACGGAAGTGGCAGCCCAGCTGGAACGCCGCGTTGAAATGCACGCGCGCAAGATTACTTCCACCCTGTTCGCTGCGACCGACTCCAGCCTGGACGGCACCCGCCTGCCAGACTCGATTTCCGCGCAAATCGTGGAAATGTTCTCGACCAATATCGACTTCCGCTCCGACCTGAAACGCGGCGATTCGTTTAATGTTGTCTACGAAACATTCTGGCAAGATGGCGAATTTGTCCGAGCGGGCCGCATCCTGGCCGGTGAATTCACCAACCGCGGCACGACTTACCAGTCCGTTTGGTTCGAAGACCCAGCCAGCAAGCAAGGCGGCGGTTACTACAGTTTCGACGGCAAGTCCCTCAAAAAAGCCTTCCTGAAATCCCCCCTCGAATTTTCCCGCATCTCGTCCGGCTTCTCCATGCGCGTGCACCCGATTTCCGGCAACTGGAAAGCGCACAAGGGCATCGATTTCGCCGCAGCAACGGGCACGCCTATCCGCGCTTCCGGTGACGGCGTGGTCGATTCCGTCGGCAGCCAGAACGGCTACGGTAATGTTGTTGTCCTGAAACACTGGGCCAACTACAGCACCGCCTACGCGCACATGAGCCGCTTCGCTTCGGGCCTGAAAAAAGGTCAAAAAGTCAGCCAGGGCGACGTGATCGGTTACGTCGGCACCACCGGCTGGTCCACGGGCGCCCATTTGCACTATGAATTCCGCGTCGGCGGCGTGGCACAAGATCCAAGCAAGCTGAACGTGCAAGCACAGGCGCCGTTGACGGCTGCCGAACTGAGCCGTTTCCGCATGGTCTCCGCCGACATGATGCACCGTTTCACCCTGCTGCGTCCGAACGACACGGCACTGGCTTCGCGCTAAGCAACACGGCCTTCGGGCAACATACAAAGGCACCGCCCATGAAAATGGCCGGTGCCTTTGTTTTTTCCCGCGCGCTTTTACGCACGGCACAAATGCGGCACAATGCACCCCATCACTTACGCATTCAAGGACAACCCCATGCTGTATATTGGTCTGATGTCTGGCACCAGCCTCGATGGCGTTGACGGCGCGCTGGTCGACTTTTCCGACGATGGCGGCACGCGCAGCCTGGGCGACGCCTACATTCCCTTTCCCGCCAGCCTGCGCGCCGACCTGATGGCCTTGCAAAGTGCCGGCCAGAATGAAGTCGAACGCGAAGCACTGGCAGCCAATCAGCTGGTGCGCCATTACGCCGACTGCGTCGCCCTGCTGTTGAGCGACGCGGGCATCGGCGCGGACGCCATCGCCGCCATCGGCGCGCATGGCCAGACCATCCGCCACCGCCCCGAGCTGGGCTTTACGCGCCAGCTGAACAACCCGGCCCTGCTGGCGGAACTGACGGGCATCGACGTCATCGCCGACTTGCGCAGCCGCGACGTGGCGGCCGGCGGCCAGGGCGCGCCGCTGGTGCCCGCCTTTCACCAGGCCATTTTCAATTTGCCCGGCCACACGCGCGTGCTGGCCAATATCGGCGGCATCAGCAATATCAGCGTGCTGCACGCGGACGGCACGGTGACGGGCTACGACACGGGCCCCGGCAACGCGCTGATGGATGGCTGGGTCTTGCAGCACCTGGGCCAGCCCTACGACGCCAATGGCGCCTGGGCCGCCACGGGCAAAGTCTTGCCTGCCCTGCTGGCGGATTTGCTCGACGATCCCTATTTTGACTTGCCGGCACCGAAAAGCACGGGCCGCGACCTCTTTCACGCCGACTGGCTGCAAGGCAAGCTGGCGAATCACCGTGGCGCCCAAGCCGCCGACGTGCAGGCGACCCTGACCCAGCTGACGGCCGCCAGCCTGGCGCACGCCATCGCGCGCGACGGGGCGCAGGCGGAAACGGTGTACGTGTGCGGCGGCGGCGCGCAGAACGCCAGCCTGATGGCGGCGCTGGCCGATGCATTGCCGGGCATGGCGGTGGAATCGACGGAAGCGCTGGGCGTGGCACCCAGCCAGGTCGAAGCGCTGGCGTTTGCCTGGCTGGCCTGGCGTTTTACGCAGCGCAAGCCGGGCAACTTGCCGGCCGTGACGGGTGCGCAGGGCTTGCGGATACTGGGCGCGCTCTACCCGCGCTAAGCAGGTGCAGAAACACAAATAGCGGATCGATGATCCGCTATTTTTATGCTACGCCCGTAAACCGGCGCGCCTGAAAAACGTTCAGGGCAAGGCGCATTGCCGAAGACAGTACGAATAGTACGGCGAGGCAATGCAACGCCGCCATGGACGTTTTCTCAGGTGTGCTTGCTTATACCGAGAACGACGAACCGCAACCGCAGGTGGAGGTCGCCGTCGGATTCTTGATCACGAACTGCGCGCCTTCCAGGTCATCCTTGTAGTCGATTTCCGCGCCGACCAGGTACTGGTAGCTCATGGAGTCGATCAACAGCTGGACGCCGTTCTTGACCATGGTGGTGTCATCTTCGTTGACGATTTCGTCGAACGTAAAGCCGTACTGGAAGCCGGAACAGCCGCCGCCCTGCACGAAGACGCGCAATTTCAGGTCGGGATTGCCTTCTTCTTCGATCAACTGCGCGACTTTTTCGGCGGCGCTATCGGTAAAGATAATAGGGGAAGGGATCACATCTTGCATTTCAGCGACTGCATTCATTTCAGACTCCTCAGAAAACATAGCCTCATTATAGACTGTTGGCACAACTCGCGCTGCGGCGGCCGCAGAGGCGGCTGGCCGGTGTTGTTCCTGCTCACATTTCCGACACGGCCAGGTGCAGCACGGGGTCGGCGCTGTCGTGGCGACTGAGCTTGCCTTGCACCAATGCGCCGCTGTGCATTTCCAGCACCTTGTAATAGACCTCTCCTACAATGCGGGCTTTTGGCTGGATTTCAAGCATTTCGGACACATACACGGGGCCATTGATCTCGCCGCTGACAACCAGACTCGAGCAACGCACTTCGCCATCGATGCGGCCCGCCTCGCCCAGCACCACGTGCGTGGACTCGCCCGCCTCGCCCGTGACGTTGCCGCGTACATGACCATCGATGCGCAGGCCGCCGCAAAACAGCAAGTCGCCCTCGATCCGCGTGGAGGCGCCGATCAGGGTGTCGATGGGGTTTTTCGCGTTGCGCTCAAACATGAACGTCATCCTGTTGGTGTACGTGGCAGTCCAATTTAGCACAGGTCCGGCAAAAAGGCGCCGGACCTGCGCAAGCACTTCTGCCTATTTTTATGGCAGCAAGGCGATATGTTGCAAACCGGCCGTTTCTTTCAAGCCAAACATCAAGTTCATGCACTGCACGGCCTGGCCCGAAGCACCCTTGACCAGGTTGTCCTGCACCACCAGCACGATGACGGTATTGCCGCCTTCGGGACGGTGCAAGGCCAGGCGCAGCGTGTTCGAGCCGCGCGTGGAGCGCGTTTCCGGGTGCGAGCCGAACGGCATCACGTCGACGAAAGGCTCGTCCTTGTATTGCGCTTCGAACAAGGCTTGCAATTCTTCATTGCTGACATCCTTGTTCAACTGCGCGTACAGGGTCGAATGCATGCCGCGGATCATCGGCACCAGGTGCGGCGTGAAGGTCAGCGCCACTTTCTCATCCGTGAAACGCTGCAGCTGCGCCGTCGTTTCCGGCAAGTGGCGGTGGCCGGCCACGCCGTAGGCCTTGAAGCTGTCGCTGCTTTCCGAGAACAGGATGCCGATTTCCGCCTTGCGGCCGGCGCCGGACACGCCCGACTTGCAGTCGGCGATCAAGCCGCCCGCATTGACGAGACCCGCCTTGAGCAGCGGGTAAAAGCCCAGCTGCATGGTGGTCGGGTAGCAACCGGGGTTGGCGATCAGCCTGGCCTGCTTGATGTCTTCGCGGTTCAATTCCGGCAAGCCGTACACGGCCTCGGCTATCAGTTCGGGCGCCGTGTGGGGAATCTTGTACCACTGCTCGAACTTGGCCTGGTCTTTCAGGCGGAAGTCGGCGGCCAGGTCGATGACTTTCACGCCGGCGGCCAGCAGGGCTGGCGCTTGCGCCATCGCAACACCATGCGGGGTGGCAAAAAAGACCACGTCGCACTGTTCCAGCTTCGCCTTGTCCGGCGAGGAAAACGCCAGTTTCACGTGGCCGCGCAGGGAAGGATACATGTCAGCAACGGGCAAGCCATCTTCCTTGCGCGAGGTAATCGCCGTCAACTCGACATCTGGATGGGTAGCGAGCAAGCGCAGCAACTCCACGCCCGTGTATCCAGTGCCGCCGACGATGCCAACTTTGATCATGTTCTTTCCTTGTGTATAGATTGCATAAAGATGAAGGGAAACGCTACCCATGGGTGTTTTCCGCGTATTTTACAGCGCAACGCAGAGTCACGCTGAAATGCAAAAAAGCCGCGGGACCGAAGTCCAGCGGCTTTTCGACCAGCACCCCGAAAGGTGCTGTAGCGTGGAAATTAACGCTTCGAGAATTGCTTTGCGCGACGTGCTTTGCGCAGACCAACTTTTTTACGCTCGACTTCACGTGCATCGCGGGTCACGAAGCCGGCTTTCGCCAGTTCCGGTTTCAGCGCTGCATCGTAGTCGATCAGAGCGCGGGTGATGCCGTGACGAACTGCACCAGCCTGGCCCGACTCACCGCCGCCATGGACGTTGACTTTGATGTCGAAACGCTCGACATTGCCGGTCAGTTCCAGAGGTTGACGGATGACCATCAGACCCGTTTCGCGCGAAAAGTATTCGTTTGCTGGTTTGCCGTTAACAACGATCAAGCCTGTGCCAACTTTGATAAAAACCCGAGCCACTGCACTTTTGCGACGGCCGGTTCCATAATTGTAATTACCGATCATGTCAGTTCCTTAGAGAACAAGTGCTTTAGGTTGCTGAGCAGCGTGCGGATGGGAACCTTCCGCGTACACTTTCAGCTTCTTGATCATTGCGTAGCCGAGTGGGCCTTTAGGCAGCATGCCCTTGACCGCTTTCTCAAGCGCGCGACCTGGAAAACGCTGTTGCATTTTCTGGAAGTTGGTTTCGTAGATGCCGCCTGGATAGCCAGAGTGACGGTAGTAAATTTTCTCAGTAGCTTTGGTACCGGTCACACGCAGTTTGCCTGCGTTGATGACGACGATGAAGTCGCCGGTATCGACGTGAGGAGTAAATTCTGGTTTGTGTTTGCCGCGCAGTCGGAGTGCCACTTCGCTGGCAACACGTCCGAGGACTTTGTCCGTCGCGTCAACCACGAACCAATCGCGCTGGACTTCATGTCCTTTAGCGGAAAATGTTTTCATGTTGACTTCCTAATAGATTACACGCTCAAATGGTGGTTCCGCCGATGCTGCTGTACGGACTCTGCCTTATTTACTTTTCCTGAGCGAACGGAAAGCCGACAAGTATAAGCGGCTTTGCCCTGCCGCGTCAAGCCGCAATGCAGACAGGCTGCGGGCTGGCGGCCGGCACATGGATGGGCATTCCTCTATTACAATACAAAACGCTTACAATTTTCGGAGAGTACGATGGAATGCAAAGTCAGCTGGAATGGCCCGTCGGGCATGAGTTTTCGGGCAGAAACCGGTTCCGGCCACCTGGTGACCATGGATGGCGCGCCCGATGGCGGCGGCCACAACCTGGCGCCACGCCCCATGGAAATGGTCTTGCTGGGCACGGGCGGCTGCACCGCCTATGACGTGGTGCTGATCCTGAAACGGGGCCGCGAAGCCGTCAGCGGCTGCGAAGTGACCTTGAAGGCCGAGCGCGCCGACACCGATCCGAAAGTGTTTACCAAGATCCACTTCCACTTCACCGTGCGGGGCAAGGCCCTGAAACCGACGGCCGTGGAGCGGGCCGTTTCATTGTCGCATGACAAATATTGCTCGGCGTCCATCATGCTGGCGAAAACTGCGGAAATTACGCACTCGTTCGAGATTATTGAAGAATAATCGGCACAATTTTCCTGGATGCAGCAGAAAACTGGGGTCAGACCCGTCGGGTCTGACCCCGGCTCTTTTCTGCGTCTAAATATAGTAAGCGGTTTTCGTCATCACTTTCCCCATGATGCCCATCAACGCCTTCACGGGTGCCGGGGTATCGATGGCGCCCAATCGCTGGGCGGCGGCGCCGTGTTCCACTTCGTCGATGGCCATCTGCTTGACGATGGCGCGTGACTTGGCGTCCTGCGGCGGCAATTCCTGCAGGTGGCTGGCCAGGTGCGCTTCCACCTGGCGCTCCGTTTCCACCACAAACCCCAGGCTGCGGCCGTCGCCCATGCGCGCGGCGATGGTGCCCAGCGCAAACGAACCCGCATACCACAGGGGATTGAGCAGGCTCAGACGCGAGCCCAGCTCCGTCAGGCGCTGCGCCGTCCAGGCCAGGTGGTCTTCCTCTTCGCGGCCCGCCTCGTCGAACTGGGCACGGATGGCCGGGCTGTGCGCATAGCGCGCCTGCGAGTTGTACAAGGCTTGCGCGCACACTTCGCCCACATGGTTGACGCGCATCAAGCCGGCGCTGTGGCGCTGCTCGGCCGGACTCAGCTCCGCATCGGGCGCATGCGCGGCCGGCGTAGGGCGCGAGGCCGAGGCCACGCCCGCGATGACGCGCAAGGCCTTGTCGGCGCCAACAATCAAACGATCCAGGGGGTCAAAATGGCGGTTCGCGGTCATCGTGGGCTATTCATGTAAGGGAAAACATGAATTATAGGATGATAGCGGCCAGCCGTCCCCACGCCGTGCGCAGGGCGAACGGGGCTTTATTGACCTGTGCGCGCTTTTTCCTGCTCGATCCAGTCCACCACGGGGCCGACGGCATCGAGGCCGGACAGGCTTTTCGCCACGCCCAGGTTCAGTGAAATCAGGAAAGAAATGCTGTCGACGGGGATGTCCGGGCAGTATTCGGCAAACGCGGCGCGAAAACGCTCCGATTGCAGCACGCGCAAGACTTTTTCGCCGCTCATGAATTGCAGCACGCTGGCGATGCTGTGCCCGCCACCTATCGAGTGGTAAATAAAACGGTTGTACTTCGCGTCGATCAGCTTGAAATCGAGGGTTTCCTCCGTCATCAGGCCAGCCAGATAGTACAGCCCCAGGCTGACGCGAAAGAAACCGATGGCTTCGGCACTGGTCATGCCGGCGCGGGCCACGGCCAGTACCTTGTCCTGCATTGCCTGATCGATCGTTTGCATCGCGCTCTCCCGCGCCGTCCGCCGGCGCCCACCGGGCCAGCTTGCATGAAGATGCTGTTTTTTTCAATAGACCAAACGATATTTCCACCTTGCAAGTTACATTTTTTGCATGCTACTCTCGTTCTTCACCGTCGAATGGATGAAACACATGATAGAGGTCAAGCACCTGGCAAAACGTTTCCGCATGCCGCCCCACAAGGGCAAGGGCGTGCACGTCAGCGATCCGCGCGAACACGAGGGCTGGTTCCACGCCGTGCGCGACGTCAGTTTCAGCTGCGCCCCCGGCGAAGTGCTGGGCTTGCTGGGCCCGAATGGCGCCGGCAAGACGACCACCCTGCGCCTGCTGTCGACGGCCTTGCAGGCGGACGCGGGCAGCGCCCTCGTCAATGGCGTCGACGTGCTGCGCCAGCCGCTGGTGGCGCGCCAGAGCATCGGCTTCCTGTCCGGCTCGACGGGCTTATACGGCCGCCTGACGGCGCGCGAGAACGTGGAATACTTTGGCCGCCTGCATGGCATGCCGGCCGACAAGCTGAAACGCCGCTGCGACGAGCTGTTTTCCCTGCTGCAGATGGAAGAGTACGGCGGCAAGCGGGCCGATCAGTTGTCGACGGGCATGAAACAGAAGTGCGCGATCGCCCGTACCGTCGTGCATGAGCCACAGGTGGTGATCCTCGACGAGCCGACGACGGGCCTGGACGTGATGTCGGCCAAGATCCTGCTCGACTTCATCGCCAGCTACAAGGCGCTGCGCGTGCCGCTGATCTTTTCCACGCACCACCTGCACGAGGTGGCAAAACTGTGCGACCGCGTCTGCATCATCAACCGCGGCACCACCGCCTTCAACGGCACCGTCGACGAGCTGCACCACCTGGGCGGCAGTGCCGATCTGTACGACGCCTTCGTCAGCGTCATCAACCGGGGAGCCTGAGCCATGTGGACCATTTATCTGAAAGAGCTGCTGGAACTGACGCGCGACCGCAAGACGCTGATCTTCACCATCCTCATCCCCATCTTTGCCATGCCGCTGATCTTTGGCGGCTTTGCGTATGTCTCGAACAATATGTTCAAGAACGCCAAGACGGCGGAAATGCGCTATACGCTGTTCGGCAAGGACCATTCGCCGGGCTTGAGCGCGCGTTTTGCGCAGCAGCACAACCTGCGCGAAGTGCCGCTGGCCAGCGAGGGGGAGATCCGCCGCGCCATCGGCGACGACACCATCAAGTTCGCCGTCGTCATTCCGCCCCGCTTTGAAGAGGCGCTGCAGCAACGGCAACAGGCCAAGGTGGTACTGCACTACAACAGCGCCAGCACGGTCGACGTGACCCAGCAGCGCGTGCGCGAGATCATCGAGGCCTACAACGCCAGCCTGCGCGAAAGCGCGCTGTCGGCCCTGAACCTGAGTCCGGCCCAGCTGGCCTTTGCCCTGCACCCCATCTTGCTCGACAAACAGTCGACGGCCAACGAGCGCGAGCAGATGGGCGCCATCGTCGGCGGCATGCTGCCCTATCTGCTGCTGATGGTGTGCCTGACGGCGGCCATGTATCCGGCCATCGACCTGGGCGCCGGCGAAAAGGAGCGGGGCACCCTGGAAACCCTGCTGCTGGCGCCCGTGTCGCGCAGCGCCATCGTGCTGGCCAAATTCCTCGTGCTGTTTACCGTCGGCATGACCTCGGCCGTGCTGATGGTGGGCAGCATGGGCGCCCTGCTGGCCATCTTCGGCAGCTCGCTCGAAGGCAACATGGCCGTCATGGTGCGCAGCATCGGCTTGCCCGACCTGGCCATGGTGACCCTGATGCTGGTGCCGACGGCCGCCATCTTTGCCTCGCTGCTGCTGTCGATCTCGATCTACGCGAAAAGCTACAAAGAGGCCGCCGGCATGATCACGCCGTTGATGCTGTTCGTTATCCTGCCCACGGTGGCGGCCATGCTGCCCGGCGTCGAGCTGAACTGGATGTGGGCCATGGTGCCGCTGACCAATGTGTCGCTGGCCATGAAGGAACTGGTCAAGGGCACCATGGATTACCGCATGTTCGGCGTGATCCTGGCCTCGACCACGGTGATCGCGGGTGCCCTGCTGATGCTGTGCCGCTGGTGGTTTAACCGGGAATCGGTTTTGTTCCGCAACTGATACTCTCGTGGCGGGGCCGAAAGGCGATAAGCGCCCGCCGTCCACCCCCGCCAACTGCACTCTGGGCATACGAAAATGCCGTGTATCGCATGCAACTGCCCAGTACGTCTTAAATTCAATACAATGCCAGCATAGAGAAGTCCCGTCACATGGGATTGCAACAGCATGAGCAAGGAGTTGTATGGAATTGCAGATTCGCAAATTGTCGAAGACCTACGCGAATGGCGTGGTGGCGCTGGACAATGTTTCGCTGACGATACCGCCCGGGATGTTCGGTTTGCTGGGCCCGAACGGCGCCGGCAAGTCGACCCTGATGCGCACCCTGGCCACCTTGCAGGAGTGCGATTCCGGCTCCATCTTTTTCGGCGACTACGACGTGCTCGACGACAAGGACGAGATCCGCCGCATGCTGGGCTACCTGCCGCAAGACTTCGGCCTGTACCCGAAAGTGACGGCTTACGAGCTGCTCGACCACTTCGCCATGTTAAAAGGGCTGTCGCAGCGGGCGCGCCGGCGCGAAGTCGTCGATGGACTGTTGCAACAAACCAATCTGTTCGACGTGCGCCACCAGCGCCTGGGCGGCTTTTCAGGCGGCATGCGCCAGCGCTTCGGCATCGCGCAAGCCCTGCTGGGCGACCCGAAACTGATCATCGTCGACGAGCCGACGGCCGGCCTCGACCCGCAGGAGAGAGTCCGCTTCCACAATTTGCTGTCCGACATCGGCGAAGACAAGACGGTGATCCTGTCGACCCATATCGTGTCCGACGTGGCCGACCTGTGCGCCAACATGGCCATCATCAACAAGGGCCACTTGCTGCTGTGCGGCAAGACCCAGGAACTGATCGATGAAGTCAGCTGCAAGATCTGGGCGCGCTTTGTCGACAAGAAAGAACTGGCCAGCTTCCAGCAGCGCCATGCCGTCATTTCCACGCGCTTACTGTCGGGCCGCACCCTGATCCACGTCTACAGCGACGACGACCCGGGCGACGGCTTCGAGGAAGCCATCGGCGACCTGGAAGACCTGTATTTCGCCACCATTGCCGGGCGCCACCGCGTCGCCCCGCAGTGCGACTGAGGGGGCGGCCATGTTTGCCATCGCCCGCTTTGAAGCGCGACAGCGGCTCAAGCTACTGTCGACCTGGGTGTATTTCGCCATGTTCCTGGCGCTGGCCATGCTGTGGATGGCGGCCGCCGGCGGCGTCTTCAAGGAAGCGAGCATCAGTTTCGGCGGCAAGTTCCTGATCAACGCCCCCCGTTCGCTGGCGTTCACGTGCAGCCTGCTGGGCTGCTTCGGCGCCGTGGTGGTGGCCGCCATGATGGGCCGCTCGGTGCAGCAGGATTTCGAATACGGCATGCAGCATTTCTTCTTCAGCGCGCCGATCAAAAAGTACCAATACGTCTTCGGCCGCTTCCTCGGCGCCTACCTGGTGCTGGCCGTGGTGTTTTCCAGCATCGTGATCGGTGCCTGGCTGGGCGCCTGGCTGCCCGGCATCGACCCGGAACGGCTGGGGCCGCAACGCGCGCTGGCCTACCTGATGCCCTACGTCTTTACGCTGCTGCCCAACCTGTTCATCTTCGGCGCCATCTTCTTCGTCATCGCGGCCCTGACGCGGCGCATGCTGCCCGTGTACATCAGCTCGGTGGTCATGCTGATCGGCTACCTGGTGGCGCCGTCGCTGGCGCGCGACCTCGACTACAAGACCCTGGCCGCCCTGATCGACCCTTTCGGCACCACGGCGCTGATACGCCTGACGGAATACTGGCCGAACGCGGAACGCAACACGCGCCTGGTGACCCTGGAGGGCGTGTATCTGCTGAACCGCGCCATCTGGTCCGGCTTCGCCCTGGTGGCCTTGCTGCTCGGCTACTGGCGCTTCCAGTTCCACGCGACGACGGACGCGGGCGCCACCCGGCGCCGCAGCGAGGGCGAGGCGCCGCAGCGCCTGTCGAACGCTTCGCTGTCCACGCAGGAAACGCCGGACTTCGCGCAGCGCAACCTGGCCGCCCTGCTTCTCAAGATGAGCTGGCTGAACCTGCGCGAGACCATCAAGAACATCTATTTTGTCGTCATCGTGCTGGCCGGCGTGCTGACCATGTATGCGGGCGCGCTGGACATGGGTTCCATGTACGGCACGAATACCTATCCCGTGACGGAAAAGGTGCTGGACATGGTCAGCGCCTCGTTCGCCCTGTTCATGCTGATCATTACCACCTTCTACGCGGGCGAGCTGGTGTGGCGCGAACGGGAAGCGGGCACGTATCTGATGCTCGACGCCCTGCCCGTGCCGAACTGGCTGCCCCTGCTGTCGAAACTGTGTGCGCTGGTCGGCCTGCAAGCCTTGCTGAGCCTGGTCATCATGCTGTGCGGCATGTCGATCCAGGTCTTCAAGGGCTATTACCGCCTCGACCCCGGCCTGTACGTGGAATCGCTGTTCCTGTCGCACCTGCCCTACTATGCGCTGGTCGCCGTGCTGGCCATCTTCGTGCAAGTGCTGATCAATCAGAAATACCTGGCGTATTTCGCCATGATTCTGTACCACATCGCCAGCATCAGCTTTTCCTCGCTGGGTCTGGGCGACCCGCTGCTGTTGTACGGCAGCACGCCCGATGTCGTGTATTCGGCCATGAACGGCGCCGGCCACTTTGTGTTGCGCGAGCGCTGGTACTTGCTGTACTGGAGCGGCGCGGCCGTCATGCTGACGGTGCTGTCGCTGCTGTTCTGGCCCCGCGGCGCGCAGGACAGCTGGCGCATCCGCCTGCGTCTGGCGCGCCACGGCCTGACGCATGGCGTGCTGGCCAGCTTTGCCGTCGGCGCCCTGATCTTCGTCGGCGCCGGCGGCGTGCTGTTTTACGTGTTCCACGTGGCCAACGATTACCAGTCCGAATTTTCCCGCGATGCGGACCGCGCCAGCATCGAGCGCCAGTACCGCAAGTTCGCCGCCACGCCGCAGCCGAAAATCACCGACGTGAAACTCGACGTGGCCATCTACCCGGCGCAGCGCACCCTGGCCGTCACGGGCCGCTATGTGCTGCAAAACAAGACCAGCTTGTCGATCAGCCACATTTTTGTGCAACAAGACCCGACCGCCACCATGCGCCTGCGGTTTGACGCGCGCGTGCATCCCGGCCTCGATGACGGCAAGCTGGGCTTTTACAGCTACCGCCTGGCCGCGCCGCTGGCGCCGGGCGCCACCCTGGGCCTCGATTTCGATATCCGCTATGCACCGCGTGGCATCTTCGGCCTGGGCCAGGACACGCCCGTGGTGGCCAACGGCACTTTCTTCACGAATGCCGTGCTGCCGCACATCGGTTACCAGCCGCAGCAGGAATTGACGGACCCGCGCGACCGCAAGAAACACGGCTTGCCCGCGCGCGAACGGGCCTTGCCGCGCGACGATGCGAAGGGATTGGCCGACAACTACGTCAGCAACGACGCCGACCGCATCCGTTTTGATGCCACCGTCAGTACCGTCGACGGCCAGACGGCCATCGCGCCGGGCATGCTGGACAACGACTGGATCGCCAAGGGCCGCCATTACTTCCATTACACGATGGACCAGCCGATCCTGAACTTCTACGCGTTCCAGTCGGCCCGCTACGCCGTCAAGCACGAGCGCTGGCAAGACGTGGCCATCGACGTGTATTACCATCCTGGCCACGAGTACAACCTCGAGCGTTTCGTGCGCGGCAGCAAGGAAGCGCTCGAGTACTACACGAAGAACTTCGGCCCCTACCAGCACAAGATCCTGCGCATCGTCGAGTTCCCCCGCTACGCCACGTTTGCGCAATCGTTCCCGAACACGATACCGTACTCGGAAGGCCTGGGTTTTATTGCCAAGGTGGACGACAAGAACCCGAAGGACATCGACTATCCGTTCTACGTCACGGCGCATGAAGTGGCGCACCAGTGGTGGGCGCATCAATTGGTGGGCGGTAATACGCGGGGCGCCACCGTGCTCAGCGAAACCCTGGCCGAATATTCAGCCCTGATGGTGATGAAGAAGACCGCGGGACCGGCCAAGATGCGCCGCTTCCTGCGCTATGACCTGAATCAATACCTGATGGGGCGCAGCGAGGAACGCAAGAAGGAATTGCCGCTGGCCGAGAATGAAAACCAGGCCTACATCCACTATCACAAGGGCAGCCTGGCCATGTACTTGCTGCAAGACATCATTGGCGAGGACAAGGTCAACGGCGTGCTGCGCGAGCTGCTCAAGACCTACGGCCAGAAAGGCCCGCCGTATGCGAGCGTGACGGCGCTGGTCCAGGGCTTGCGCCAAGTCACGCCGCCCGAGCAGGCTTACCTGATCGACGACCTGTTCGAGAAAATCGTGCTGTTCGACAACCGCGCCCTGTCGGCCACGGCCACGAAACGCAGCGATGGCAAATACGCCGTCACCGTGAAGGTGCAGGCAAGCAAATTGACGGCCGGCGAACAGGGCGAGGAACACGACGCGCCGCTGCACGACTGGATCGAGATCGGCGTCGACGACGCGAATGGCCATCCGCTGCTGCGCGAACGGCTGCGCATGACGGCCCGTGAAGCGAGCTACACCGTCATTGTCGGCAGCCGCCCCGGCAAGGCGGGCATCGATCCCGACAACAAGCTGATCGACCGCAAGCCCGATGACAATATGGTCACCGTCGAGCTCGACGAACCATGACGAAAAATGGCCGCCCGTTGATGGGCGGCCATTTTTTTGCGTGTTACACGGGAATCAGGCTGCGGCGCAGCGCGTCACCAGGCTCAGGCTGATGCCCATTTCCGTCAGGTGCTGCATGTCGGCCAGGCTCAAGTCGAGCGGCGCATCGACCGTGTCGTCGCCGTTCAACTCCAGTTGCAGCTCGGCCACGATGCGCGGCATGGTGAACGTCACGCCGCGCGAGCGGCATTCGGCCAGGTAGCTGCGTATGCGCGAGGGCAACACTTGCGATTTGGGCGCCTGTGCGATCAGCACATCGAAGCCGGAATCGAGATGCACGCGATTCGCGCCCTTCGCCTCGCCCTTGCGCCATTGCCGCTCCGGATCGGTAGGCAAGACTTCGAGGATGGATTTGAGCGTGGGGTCATCCCCATGCACGCACAGCTTCGCCATATTCATATTGCAAGACTTTCTAGTCAGGACGCCGCCAGGAAGGCGGCGCGATCATCAGACCGACAAGTCTACGCATGGAAGGCAAATATGTCCATACGGCAATATTTGGCATCCAACTCTAATAAGCTCACATTTGTGCTGCATCAAACAGGCGGAACCAATTTGTTCCGCCTGCAACACGCAATTACAGGGCTACGCCACGCGCCTGCAAGGCGGCCCGCACGCCGGCGCCATAGGCCGGGTCGGCCTGGTCGAAGTGAGCGAGCTGGCGCTGCAAGGTTTCCGGCCGCACCTGACTCAAGGGGCCGGCCAGGTTGTCGAACAGGTTTTGCCTGGCCTGGGCCGACATCAGACGGAACAGATTGCCGGCCTGCGTGTAATCGTCTTCCACGCCGCGTCCATCGTAGCGGGCCGCGCCGCCAGCCAGCGCCAGCTCCCCTTCGCCATGACCCAGGCCTTGCGGCTGCGTGCCTGCCGCCGCCACGTTCGCGTAATTCTGCGCCGCGCCGCCATTGTGGATCGCCATGCCGCCGTCGCGCTGCTGGTTGTGGAAGGGGCAGCGGGCAGCATTCACGGGCAGATGCTGGTGGTTCGTGCCGACGCGGTACAGCTGGGCATCGTGGTAGGCGAACAGGCGGCCTTGCAGCATCTTGTCCGGCGAGTATCCCATGCCGGGCACGGCGTTGGCCGGCGAGAAGGCGGCTTGTTCGACTTCAGCGTGGTAATTGTCCGGATTGCGGTTCAGCTCGAAAATACCGACGGGCAGCAGCGGGAAGTCCGCATGCGGCCACACCTTCGTCAGGTCGAACGGGTTCCAGCCCGTGCGCTGCTCCCAGGCATCGAGCTGCTCCTGCGTCGCCACCTGCAGCTTGACTTCCCACTGGGGGAAATCGCCGCGCGCAATGGCACCGAACAGATCGCGCTGGGCGTAGTCGGGATCGGCACCGGCCAGGCGGCCCGCCTCCGCCGCAGGCAAATTCCTGATGCCCTGGCGCGTCTTGAAGTGCCATTTCACGTACACACGCTGGCCGTCCGCATTGATCAGGCTATACGTGTGGCTGCCGAAGCCATCCATGTGGCGGTAGCCGTCCGGCGTGCCGCGGTCCGAGAACAGCATGGTGACTTGGTGCAGGCTTTCCGGCGCATGGCTCCAGAAGTCGAACATCATCTCGGCCGATTTCAGATTGCTTTGCGGATCGCGCTTTTGCGTGTGGACGAAATCGGGGAACTTGATCGGGTCCTTGATGAAAAACATCGGCGTGTTGTTGCCGACCAGGTCCCAGTTGCCCTCTTCCGTATAGAAACGCACGGCGAAGCCGCGCGGGTCGCGTTCCGTGTCTGCACTGCCGCGTTCGCCGCCGACGGTGGAAAAGCGGGCGAAGGTGGCCGTCTGCTTGCCCACTTCACTGAACAGCCTGGCCTTGGTGTAACGGGAAATATCGTGCGTGACGGTAAAGGTGCCGTAGGCGCCCGAGCCTTTGGCGTGCACGACGCGCTCGGGGATGCGCTCGCGGTTGAAATGCTGGAGTTTTTCGATCAGGTGGAAGTCTTGCAGCAGCAAGGGGCCGCGGGGGCCGGCGCTGATGGAGTTCTGGTTGTCGGCGACGGGGATGCCCGAGGCGGTACTGAATGGCGGCTGTTGGCTCATGACTGCTTTTCCTTCGTTGTTGACTAATGAAACCAGTGTAACGAGGTCAACAACAAAGGAAAAGCTAATTGATTTTATCGAACCGATAGCTATTTACAATGCACAACCATGCGCATCGCACACGCCACCGAGTTCCGCCTGCAACTTCGCCGGCTGGCCCAGGAAGCCGCCGATATCGATCACGGACAGCTTGCCGCTGCCATCGTCGAGCACGAACGTGGGAAAGCCCTGCCCGCCCACCTGCGCCAGCAAGGCGCGGCTGGCGTCGATGTGCTGTTGCGTGGCGGCGCCCGCCTGCCGCGCATACTCGGCCTGGAATGCCGTCCCATCCATGCGCAGCTCCTGCGCCAGCGCCGCCAGGACGGGCACGTCGGCGATGCGCAAGCCGTCCACGTAATGGGCGCGCTGCACGCGCTGCAGCATGTCCAGGCCCTTGCCGGCCAGGACTTCCGCCGCCAGGATGGCCGTGATCGGCGGTTCGGAATCCATCATGGCCGTCGTATCGTTCAGCAAGCCGTTGATGTAGGCGTCGCCGAAAGGCTGGCCCGACAATTGCTCGATGCGCCGGTCATGCGGCAGCACATAGCCGCGCCATGCGGGCGTGATCTGACGGCGATTGCTGCCCGTCATCATGCCGCCGCCGTGGAAGGCCACCGTCAGGCCGGGCACGGCGCGCGCCGCCTCGACCAGCGGCGCGGCGCCGTAGCACCAGCCGCACAGGGGGTCGAAAATGTAGTGCAGTGTGGGCATGGAGACCTCCTTGTTGCCGCTTACCATTTCATTTCACCCTTTGCCACCTTGGCGCTCGTTTCTAAAGCGCCATCGAGGCCGAGTTGCGGGTAGTGCTGTTTCATGGCGGCGATCAGGGCGGCCGAGTTGGCGGCCTTGGCCGTTTCCGCTTCGAACGTCACCAGGTAGTCGCGCGTAAAACCGATGCTGTCGGGCGTCATGGACGAACCGACCTTGAAGTGGCCGGGCACGACGGTGACGGGTTTCAGCGCCGCGATGCCGTCGAGGGTCTTGAGCCAGTCCTGGCGCGATTGCGCGCTTTGCGTATCGGCCGTCCACACGTGCAAGTTGCCAAACAGTACCACGCCGCCGACGACGGCCTTGATCGACGGAATCCACACATAGGTGCGCGCTGGCGTCGGGCCGGCGATATCGAGCGACTGGCCTTCCAGGCTGATGCGCTTGCCTTTCAATGCTTCGGGAATGACGATGGCGTGCGGCGCATTGTCTTTCAGGATAGGCCCCCAGTAGGCGACCTTGGCGTCAGCCTTGCGGCGGATCTCGGCCACCGTTTCCGGCGTGGCGACGATCTTTGCCTTCGGGAAAGCTGCCTTGATCACATCGAGGCCAAAGTAAAAATCGGGATCGCTATGGCTGATATAGACCGTCGTCAGTTTCTTGCCGCTGGCGCGGATCTTTTCCACCAGCTTTTGCGCTTCGGCGCGCGAAAACTGCGCATCGATCAGCACGGCGTCATGCTTGCCCGCCACCAGCACGGAAGCGACGGGGAAAATCGCCGCTTCGCCCGGGTTGAAGACTTCCAGGCTCAAGGGAGCGCTGGCGGCGGCCGAAGCGGCGCCGGCGGCAAACAGGGTGGAAACAAGAACGCTGCTGATGGATTTGGAGAACATGATCTGCCTTCACAAGATGATTGGGATGAGGGCATCTTACGTTGCTTTATTCGGTAGAAAAACTAGTTAAATCGCAATAGTTTGTTGCTCATTTCGATGCAATCTACCGATGGCGGGCACGGTACGGCGTATTTTTCCAGCGTAGACGTACGCGAAAGCCACGCCGCTGCGGCGGTGTGGCGCCGTCACAAAACATGTCACAGCGTCATGAGGGTGTCACATTGGATTGCTATCTTGCTAGCTCTTTCAAACCTAGCCGGATGAACCACATGACACGCAGAAAATTTTCCGTCGCTGGCTGCAGCGTCGCCATCACCCTGATGCTGGCCGCCTGCGGCAGCGATGCCAAAAAAGAAGAGGTAGTGGCTGAAGCACCGCCGAAAAACGTCATCTTCTTCCTCGGCGATGGCATGGGCCTGACCACCATGACGGCCGCGCGCATCTATTCGGTGGGCGAAGACGGTTCGCTGACCATGGACACCCTGCCGGAAACGGCCTTCGTCAAGACGTTCTCGAACGACGCGCAAGTGACCGACAGCGCGCCATCGATGGCCGCCTACATGACCGGCGTCAAGATGAACAATGAAGTCATCTCGATGTCGGCCAACACGGTCGCCATCGATCCGGGCACGGATGCGAACGGCAACAAGCTGGTCAACAAATGCGGCACCGGCAACGGCACGCCCGCCACCACCCTGCTGGAACTGGCCAAGGCCAAGGGCTTTGCGGCAGGCGTCGTCAGCACGGCGCGCGTGACGCATGCCACGCCGGCCGCGACCTACGCGCACATCTGCCACCGCGACTTGGAAAACGATATCGCCGCGGCCCTGGTGCCGGGCGGCACGGGCTACAACAGCGCACTGGGCACCACCGGCCTGGAAGTGGTCCTCGGTGGCGGCGCGCAATTCTTCAAACCGTTCAAGGATGGCGGCAAGCGTTCCGACGACCGCGACCTGGTGGCCGAACTGAAAGCGAAGAGCTATACGGTCGCCAACAACGCCACCGACTTCAAGGCCGTCGATCCGGCCAAGACGGACCGTCTGTTCGGCGTGTTCACTTCCAGCCACATGAGCTACGACCTGGACCGCGATGCGGCCAAGGAACCTAGCTTGGCGGAAATGACCACCAAGGCCATGGACGTGCTGGCGAAGAACAAGAAGGGTTACTTCCTGATGGTCGAAGGCGGCCGCATCGACCATGCGCTGCACGAAACGACGGCCAAGAAAGCGCTGCAAGACACGGTCGCGTTCGACAACGCCATCAAGGCCGCCATCGAAAAAGCCAAGCTCACCGATCCGACCCTGGCCAATACCCTGATCGTCGTCACGGCCGACCATGACCACACCCTGGTGCTGAACGGCTACGCCAAGCGCACGGGCAAGACGGCTGCCGGCAACCCTGGCGTGCTGGGCGTGGTGAAGAACTACGTCACCGGCGCGGTCGAGAAGGACCTGGACGGCGCACCGTATTCGATCATCGGCTTCGGCAATGGCGAAAACCGCACGCAGTCGAGCCGCGCCGCCATGGCCAGCCTCGATGAAACCGTCACCAGCGCCAATACCTACCACCAGGAAGCGGTGATCCGCACCACGGCAGGCAACGAGACCCACGGCGGCACCGACGTCTTCCTGGGCGCCATCGGCAAGGGTTCGGAAACCTTCCTGGGCACCATCGACAACACCAAAGTATTCGGCCTGGTCAAGACCGCCGGCGGTCTGTAATCCCCAAGAGACAAGAATTGGACAAGCACATGAAACTCGCATTGAAACCCGCCCTGAAACTCTCCTTGCTGACCACGCTCGTGGCCGCCAGCGTCGCCAGCGCCTACGCCGCCGACGCCAAGAACGTCATCTTCTTCCTCGGCGACGGCATGGGCCCGTCCGTCGTGACGGCGTCGCGCATCTACAAATACGGCGAAGACGGCAGCCTGACCATGGATACGCTGGAACGCACGGCGCGCATCAAGACGTTCTCGAACGATGCGCAAACGACGGACAGCGCGCCATCGATGGCCGCCTACATGACCGGCGTCAAGATGAACAATGAAGTCATCTCGATGGCGCAGGACACGATCGCCAAGGAACCCGGCCGCGATGCCAACGGCAACCTGGGCGTGGACAATTGCCCGGCCGGTGGCAAGACCGTACCGACCATCCTGGAACTGGCGAAAGCCAAGGGCAAGGCCGTGGGCGCCATCACCACCACGGAATTGACGCACGCCACGCCGGCGACGACGTTCTCGCACATCTGCAACCGCAATGCGCAATACGCGATCGCCGCGCAAACGGCGCCAGGCGGCGCCGGCTACAACGCAGCCCTCGGCGATGGCGTCGACGTGCTGATGGGTGGCGGCCGCAACCACTTCACGCCTTGGTCGACGAGCAACAAGTACGGCCGCGCCGATGGCCGTAACCTGTTGACGGAGTTTGCCGCCAAGGGCTACACCGTGGCCGCGACGAAAGCGGAAATGGCGGCGGCGCCGAGCGGCAAGAAATTCATCGGCCTGTACAGCACCCGCAGCCACCTCGAATATGAACTGGACCGCACGGCCACGCCGCCGCTGGGCGAAGGCGCGACCCAGCCTAGCCTGTCGGAAATGACGCTGAAAGCCATCGACTTGCTGTCGAAAAACACGAACGGCTACTTCCTGATGGTCGAAGGCGGCCGCATCGACCACGCCTTGCACGGCATCAATGCCAAGCGCGCGCTGACGGACACCATCGCCTTCGACGACGCCATCAAGGCGGCCATCGCCAAGATCAAGGAAACCGACCCGACCCTGGCCAATACCCTGATCGTTGTCACGGCCGACCATGACCACACGCTGGCCTTCAACGGCTACGGCAAGCGCGGCAACCCTATCCTCGACATCAACCGCGGCTACAAGGATAACCAGCCAAGCAAGGATGCCGATGGCAATACCTACACCACCCTGGTCTTCGGCAACGGCCCGAACCGCCCTGACCTGCGCAGCAACGTCGACAGCGCCACGGCCCTGAAAGACAACTACCTGCAAGAAACAGGCGTGCGCCTGGCCAGCGAAACCCACGGCGGCGGCGACGTCAAGCTGCTGGCCACGGGCGCCGGCGCCAAGACCTTCAAGGGCACCCTGGACAACACCAAGGTGTTCGACTTGCTGAAGGCGGCCTTCGGCTTCTGATCCACATCAACACGGTAACCCCACCGGGGCGGATGGCGTATGCCCTCCGCCCCTCTGCACGTAAAGGCAACACCATGAAATCGTCCCTGATCGCCATCCTCCTGGCCGCCGGCTTTGCTGCCAGCGCCCAAGCCGCTCCCGCCACGCCTTCCGCCCCTGCCGACCTGGACCTGGGCATCACCTATTACAGCCGCGTCCTGACGCCGGAAGGCGTGACGCGCGAGAGCCGCTACGAAGAAAAGATGCTGCGCCGCCCCGGCCACGTGTGGGTCGAGCGCGTGCTGGCGCCGTCAACGGACGCGCACGCGGGCCACAAGCATGGCGACAACACCAAGGTGGCCCTGAAAACGTCCACTGCGGCCACCCAGCATGAACACAAGCACTTCAATCCCGTGCTGATTCCGCGCCACGTGATGCTGGAAAAGAACACGGTGCGCGTGGAATACATCGATGCGCATGACAAGATCGTCGTCTCGATTCCCAAGGCCGAGTACGAAAACGTCAATTTCGACGGTTCCTGGGAAAACAGTTTTTATCTGCTGGACCCGAAACTGGTGGCCGCCATGCCCCTGTCGAAACAGGCATCGAACGTGACGGGTGCGCGCTGGCGCGAAGTGGAAAAGAATGACGTGTTCCAGCGCATCCTGTGGGATGAGCAAAAGCAGATTCCCCTGATCATCGAAAGCGGCGACCGCGCCAACACGTTCTATCGCCGGGTCGACGTCAAGCTGCAGCCGACCGTCAGCAAGGCGCAGCCGTGGGCGAATTTGCAGAATTACGCGCAGCGCGAATACTCGGACTATCTCGACTAAGCTTGACCACCCCATGCCGGCTCGCTAGTATCGAAAACGTACAGCAACGGGAGCGCGGCATGGATGAACAATTCGAGAATGGTTTGCGCATGCGCAAACAAGTGATGGGCGACGCCTTTGTCGAGCGCGCCTTTGCCCAGGTGGACGCCTTCACGGCGCCCTTGCAGGACTTCGTCACGCGCAATGCCTGGGGCACGACCTGGTGCCGCGACGGCCTGGACTTGAAAACGCGCAGCCTGGCGACGATCGCCATGCTGACGGCCCTGGGCCGCGCCCAGGAGCTGCGCGGCCACGTGCGCGGCGCCGTCAACAATGGCGCTTCCATGCAGGAAATCCAGGAAGTGCTGCTGCACGCGGCCGTGTATTGCGGCATGCCGCTGGCCATCGACGCCTTCCGCTCGGCGCATGAAGTGCTGCGGGAAATGGGCCTGGTGGCGCCTGCCGCGCCGCCAGCCTGACCATTGCCCCATCAAATCGGGACGTAAAAAAAGCCAGGGAAATCCCTGGCTTTTGTCTGGCTGGCGTCCAATTACTCCGCCGCTGCCGCCTTCTTCGCCGGCGCCTTCTTGGCGGCCGGCTTTTTCACGGCCGTGGTCTTCTTGGCCGGCGCCTTTTTGACGGCTGCCGCTTTCTTGACGGCCGTTTTCTTCGCTGGCGCCGCGCCTTCTTCGCCTTCGACCTCGGCCGCTGCCGCTTTGGTCTTGGCGCCCGGCTTGGCCTTGCGCTCTTCAAACTCGAAGCTCACCTTGCCATCCTTGCCGCGCACGAGGAAAGCCTTGAACGGACGGCGCGTGCGCTGCGATACAAAGCCCGGCAGCAAGTCCGTCTTGCCATCGTTGAGCAGTTTTGCCATTTGTTCCGGCAAGATTTCCTGCTGCAAGATGATGCGGCCGCTGCGGAAATCGCACGTCTTCGGCTTGGCCACGCTGTGTTCGCACACATAGGCCAGGCCCATTTCATACACGCCGGCATTGCACTTGGGGCACGGTCCCACGGGCGTCTGGCCCGTGAAATCGACGCCTTCGCCATCTTCGCTCTCGTCGTTCTGGCCGAAATCGAATTCCAGCTTGAAATTCTTGATCTCTTCATCGCGCACGATGCGCAGGATGGCGGCGAACGGACGGCCCATCTTCGAGCGGAAGCCTTGCAGCGGGCCGATGGTGCGGTCCTTCAGCAATTGCTCCACTTCGGCGATTTCGAACTGGCGCGAGCCCGGTGTCTTGCTCATCGAGAATTCGCACTTGGTGCAGGCGAAACGGCGGTAGTTTTCCTTCACCACGCCGCCGCAATTCGGACACGGCGTTTCCAGGGTGGCATAGTCGCCGGGAATCGTGTCGTTGTCGTATTCCTTGGCGCGCTTGACGATGATTTGCGTCATCTGCGCGATTTCGCGCATGAATTCTTCGCGCGAAATCTTGCCTTTTTCCATCTGCGACAGCTTGTATTCCCACTCGCCCGTCAGCTCCGGCGCCGTCAATTCGTTGACGCCCAGGCCTTTGAGCAAAGTCATCAGCTGAGAAGCCTTGGCCGTCGGAATCAGTTCGCGGCCTTCGCGGATCAGGTAGCGTTCCGTCAGCAAGCCCTCGATGGTGGCCGCGCGCGTGGCTGGCGTGCCGAGGCCCTTACCGGCCATCGCATCGCGCAGCTCGTCGTCGTCGATCAGCTTGCCGGCGCCTTCCATGGCCGACAGCAAGGTCGCTTCCGTGAAACGCGCGGGCGGCTTCGTCACCAGGCCGTTGGCGCTGACGCTTTCCGTCTGCACCTTCTCGCCCTTGGCGACGGGCACCAGGTTGCCGTTGCCATTGCTTTCCTTGTCGGCGTCCGTCGACGCTTCCTTGCCGTAGATGGCCAGCCAGCCCGGATTGGTCATGACCTTGCCTTCAGTCTTGAACTGATGGCCGGACACTTCCGTGTAGCGCGTGGTGACCTGGAATTCCGCAGGCGGGAAGAACACGGCCATGAAGCGGCGCGTTACCAGGTCGTACAGCTTCTGTTCCGGCTCGGACAAATTCTTTGGCGCGATCGTCGTCGGGATGATCGCGAAGTGATCCGAGATCTTCGTGTTGTCGAAGATGCGCTTGTTCGGCTTGACCCAGCCCTTGTCGATGATCTGCTTGGCGAACTGGTGGTAGTTGCTGTTTTCCTTGACCGTTTCCAGCGCCTGCAGCACGGTCGGCATGTAGTCTTCCGGCAGGTGGCGCGAATCGGTACGCGGATACGTCAATACCTTGTGCTTTTCATACAGGGCCTGGGCCAGGCCCAGGGTGTTCTTGGCGGAGAAGCCGAAACGCGAGTTCGCTTCGCGCTGCAAGCTGGTCAGGTCGAACAGGCCCGGCGCCATCGAGGTGGTCGGTTTCGATTCTTCCGTGACGATGCCTTGGCGGCCGCGGCAGGCCGTGGCGATCGAGTCGGCAGCCGTCTTGCTCCACAGGCGCTCGGCGCGCTTCTCGGGATCGTTCTCGTCCTTCTTGAACTTCGTGTCGAGCCAGCGGCCTTCATAGATGCCGGCCGCGCAGACGAATTCGGCGCGCACTTCCCAGAAGTCGCGCGGCACGAATTTCTTGATCTTGTCTTCGCGTTCGACCACGATGGACAGGGTCGGCGTCTGCACGCGGCCCACGGTGGTCAGGTAGAAGCCGCCTTCTTTCGAATTAAACGCCGTCATGGCACGCGTGCCATTGATGCCGATCAACCAATCGGCTTCCGAACGGCAGCGGGCCGCATCGGCCAGCGGCAGCATTTCCTCGTCGCTGCGCAGGTGCGAGAAACCGTCGCGGATGGCGCCCGGCGTCATCGACTGCAGCCACAGGCGCTTGACCGGCTGCTTGGCCTTGGCGTTTTGCGCGATCAGGCGGAAAATCAGCTCGCCTTCGCGCCCCGCATCGCATGCGTTGATGAGGGTGCTTACATCTTTGCGTTTGATCAGCTTGTTTAATACTTTGAGGCGCGCTTCCGTCTTGGCGATCGGGTTCAGCGCGAAATACGGTGGAATCATCGGCAAGTGCGCGAAACTCCATTTGCCGCGCTTCACGTCGAATTCTTCCGGCACGGCGATCTCCAGCAAGTGGCCGACCGCCGACGACAGGACGTATTCATCCGATTCAAAGTACTCATCGTGCTTGGTGAAGCCGCCAAGCGTCTTCGCGATATCGTTCGCGACAGAAGGCTTCTCGGCGATGATGAGGGTTTTTGTCATATTTTTTAGTCTCGAAAAATGCTCTAGGATAGTTTCAGCATGCGCATCATACAGTGCATTGCCAGGCGCCGACGCTTTTGTCTGCGCAAGGCCTTGTGACTTGTGGTCTTGTCAAGCGGCCAATGATAAGCGCCTATTGAAGAATTCGGCAAGTTATCTGCAAGCAAGAATGCGCAAGCGCAAACACAATGGTCTGGCGTGCGCGCCGGTGCAGTGCATCTTAAAGGGGATGGCGCGGCAGCGGCGCCAGGGTCAGGCCAACAGCCGCAGCGCAGCCAATGACGACACTATATATTAGTGCAATAAGCGGGGAGGCAAGTCTTCGTCGTCGACGAACAGGTCATCGAACATCAAGGCGTCCGGTTCCTTGCCCTGGCTCCACAGCAGCATCAGCACGATGACTTTCAGCTTGCCCAGCGAGACGGGCGCCTCGTCGAGCGCCAGCGCCCGTTCGATGACGATCTCGCGCTGCAGCGGCGAAAGCACATTGGCGCTTTCCAGGAACTGGATGAAACCGATGGCGGCCGTGCCCAGCACGTCGCTTTCCTGCTGCACATAGAAGCGCGTACCCGTGGAACTGGCCGTCAGGGTTTGCTCGGCACCGGCCATGGCGTTCAAGTCCGTCAGCCAGACGAGCGCTTCGGAAATCTCCACGTCGTCGAAACCGACGGCCGACAGTTTGCGCGCCAGGACGGCCGGCTCGGGGCAGGCATCGGGGCGATAGTAAGTCTCGTAGAGGTACACCAGGATATCGAACATGGCTCTACTCTAGCAGCTAAGTTCGCTAAGACACAAGGGCGCACACCGACAAAGCGCCCCCGTGCGGCAAGGCCGCCACACAAGTGACAAGCTGTCATTTGCAGCGTTGAAACAGTCCTCCCGGCAAGCGTTCAACCAGGCCCGCCAGCTCCAGCGCCAGCAATTCCCCCATCAGCGCGCCCATGGCCAGGCCGCTGCGCGCAGCCAGGGTATCGGCATCGTGCGGGTCGTGGCCCAGTGCGGCCAGCAGCGGCGGTTCGTCTTCCACCGCTGCCGGCAGCGTGGCAGTGCCGCCCAGCCATTGCAGCTCTTGCAGCACGTCATCGGCCGACTCGACCAGCTTGGCGCCCTGCTTGATGAGCGCATGGCAACCCTTGGCCAGAGTGGCATGGATGGAGCCGGGCAAGGCATATACGTCGCGCCCCTGCTCGCCGGCCAAGCGCGCCGTGATCAGAGAACCCGATTGCGCGGCCGCCTCGATCACCAGCACGCCGCGCGCCAGGCCGCTGATCAGGCGATTGCGGCGCGGAAAGTTCCCCGGCATGGCTGGCAAGCCCAGCGCGTATTCGCTAACGATGCAGCCTTGTTCGGCAATTCTTTGCGCCAGATCAAGGTTGCGTCGTGGATACACCAGATCGGCGCCCGTGCCGATCACGGCCACCGTGCCGCCCGCGCCGCGCAAGCCGCCCTCGTGCGCGTGCGTGTCGATGCCCAGCGCCAGCCCGGAAATGATGGTCAAGCCTGCCGCGCTCAGCGCTTGCGCGAAGGCGGCCGCATTCTGCATGCCTTGCGCGCTGGCATTGCGGCTGCCGATGATGGCCACGCCGGGACGCGACAGCAGTTCCGCCCGCCCCCGCACATATAACAACAGCGGCGGATCGGCGATTTCCAGCAGCAGGGGTGGATACGCGGCATCGGCCAGGGTCAGCACGGCATTGCCGGGCCGCTGCAGCCACTGCAGGGTAAGTTCCAGCTGGCTGTTGGCCACCGGCTTGGGCGGCTGCACGATGGCGCGCGCCACGCTGGCCGGCACCACCTCGCGCAAGGCCTCGAACGGCGCGGCAAAGATATCCGGCGGCAAGCCGAAGCAGGCGAGCAAGGCGCGCGCCGCCACCGGCCCCACGCCGGGCAGATGCTGGAGGCGCAGCCAACCCGCCAGTTCCGTGGCCGTGTCCGCCCTCATTGCGATTGCATGCATGACAACCTCGTTGTGTACTGTGCCATCCCATGCTAGCGCCGTGGCGCGCACGCGATACCGACGCGCGCAAGGATGCGTGCAATGGCGCCGCAAAACGGCCCGCCGTCCACAGGGCCATGGGCGTCTGTGATAAAATTTCCCTTTGCAGCAAACGAATAGCGCACTGGCAAACGCATCTGCCGCGCCGTTGCGCCACACGCGCCCAACCATAGCGTACTCAAAAATAAAATAGCCCTGCCATCGTCCGCATGGCCCAGGCATGAATAATCCGGCGCACCGGCGCCCACCTTAACCAGTCGAATCCGTATGTCCATATTAAATATCCTGCGTTACCCCGATCCTCGTCTGCACACGATCGCCAAGCCTGTCACCGAGTTCGACGCGCGCCTGCAAACCCTGATCGATGACATGGCCGAAACCATGTACGACGCTCCTGGCGTCGGCCTGGCCGCGTCGCAAGTGGACGCGCATATCCAGATGATGGTGATCGACATCACCGAAGAGAAAAACCAGCTGCAAGTATTCGTCAACCCGGAAATCACCTGGGCCAGCGAAGAAAAGCAGGTCTACGACGAAGGCTGCCTGTCCGTGCCCGGCGTCTACGATGGCGTCGAGCGCCCGGCCCGCATCAAGGTGCGCGCCCTGGACCGCCACGGCAAGCAGTTCGAACTGGAAGCCGATGGCTTGCTGGCCGTCTGCATCCAGCATGAGATGGATCATTTGCTGGGCAAGGTATTCGTCGAATACCTGTCGCCGCTCAAGCGCAACCGCATCAAGACCAAGATGATCAAGGAAATCCGCGGTCTCGAGCGCGAAGCGAGCCTGCGCGCACAGAACCGCCGTTTCTAAGCTACTGCTGATAGACTAAGCAGCAACAGTAGTCGTAACACCACGCCAGCCTGGCGCCCTCGAGCCCGGGCCTGCGCACCTCACGTCAAGGAACCATATGAAAGTGATCTTCGCAGGCACGCCTGAATTCGCCGCCACGGCCCTGAAAGACTTGCACGAAGCGGGATTCGAGATTCCGCTGGTGCTGACCCAGCCCGACCGCCCTGCCGGACGCGGCATGCAGCTGCACGCTTCGGCCGTCAAGCAGTACGCGCAGCAGCATGGCATCGAGGTGCTGCAGCCGCTGTCCCTGCGCATGGACAGCAAGGACCCGCAGCGCGCCGCCGAGGCAAAAGCGGCCCACGAACGCCTGCTGGCCACGGACTACGACGTGATGGTGGTGGCGGCTTACGGCTTGATCTTGCCGCGCAGCACGCTCGACATCAAACCCTGCATCAATATCCACGGTTCATTGCTGCCGCGCTGGCGCGGCGCCGCGCCGATCCACCGCGCCATCGAAGCCGGTGACGATGAAACGGGCGTGACCATCATGCAGATGGAAGAAGGCCTCGATACGGGCCCCATGCTGGCCATCGAGCGCACGCCCATCGAAGCGGGCGACTCCACCGCCACCCTGCACGACAAATTGGCCAAACTGGGCGGCAAGATGATCGTCGAGACCCTGCGCAAGATGCAGCAGCAGCCGCTCGAAGCCGTGCCGCAGCCGGAAGCGGGCGTCACCTATGCGGCAAAGATCGCCAAGGAAGAAGCGGCGCTCGATTTCAGCCAGCCTGCGCTGGAACTGGGCCTGAAGATCCGCGCCTTCAATCCGTTTCCCGGCGCCTGCGGCCAGGTCGATGGCACCACCATCAAGATCTGGGCCGCCGAGGTACTCGAAGCGGACAGCAAGGAAGCGCCGGGCCAGGTGCTGGCGGCCGACGCCCAGCACGGCATCGTCGTGGCTTGCGGCAATGGCTCCCTGCGCCTGACGGAACTGCAAAAACCGGGCGGCAAGCGCCTGCCCGCAGCCGAGTTCATCAAGGGCTTCCCCCTCGAAGGCAAGCGTTTCGTTTAAGTCAGCAATCGATACCGGCCGCAAGCGTCCATGGACCAGCTGACCGCCCTGCGCGCCTTGCGCCGCGTCGTGGAACTGGGCAGTTTCACGGCCGCCGGCGCCGTGCTGGGCATTTCCCACTCCATCGTGTCGCGCCAGATCCGCCAGCTGGAAAGCCAGCTGGGCGCCCAGTTGCTCAACCGCACCACGCGCCGCTTCGCCCTGACGGCCGCCGGCCAGGCATACTATCTGGCCAGCCGCGACATCCTCGACGCCCTCGATGCGGCCGACCGCGCCGTCGCCATGCACCAGGCGCAGCCGTCCGGCAGCCTGCGCATCAATGCGCCGATGGCTTTCGGCACCCTGGAACTGGCCGCCTGGCTGCCCGACTTTACGCGCCGCTACCCGCACATCCACATCGATCTCGTCTGCAATGACCGGATCGTCGATCTGATCGAGGACGGCTTCGACGTGGCGCTGCGCCTGGCGCGCGGCTTGCCCGATTCCACCCTGGTGGCGCGCCAGCTGGGCAGCAGCCGCACCTTGGCCGTCGCCTCGCCCGCCTACCTGGCCCGCCATGGCCATCCGGCCACGCCGCAAGACCTGGCGCAGCACGATTGCCTGCTGTACAGCTCCGGCGAGAAGCCGGCCGAGTGGTCGTTCACGGATGCAGGCGGCGCCACGCACAAGGTAGCCGTACGCGGCAGCCTGCGCGCCAATACCAGCGTCGCCCTGCGCGAGGCCGCCGTGGGCGGCATGGGGATCGCTGGCGCGGCTGACTTCATCGTGCGCGACGCGCTGCGCAGCGGCCAGCTGGTGGAAGTCTTGCCCGGCTACACCTTGCATCCACGCACCTTGTACGCGCTGTATCCGCACAGCCGCCAGCTGTCGCCGAAGGTCAGGGTCTTCGTCGATTTCGCCGGGCAACACTATCAAAATCGCCACTGGGATTGATCAGGCCTGCTGCAGCGCCTTGCGCACGGCGCGGAACTGCTGCGTCAAGCCGCCGTAGCCCCAGGCCGCCTGGCGCGCGTCGTACACGTGGATGTAGCTGACGTCATGCAAGGCGCCGAGATGCTCGTGCATGGCGGCGAACACGGCGGCGATATACGCGGCCTTTTCCGCCGCCGTATTCGTTTCATCGCTGATCAGGATATCGAGGAAAAAGCTGGCCTTGCCCTGCACCTGCAGGGATGGCCCGCCGACAAACCAGTGCGCCGCGTCAAGATGGCTGATCGCCACCGACGTCAGTTCGGGCGCCTTGTGCAGCAACTGCGCCGTCAAGGTGCTCAAGGTGGCGGCGATGGCGGCCGACTGGCGCGCATCGGGCGTGGTGGACAAACGCAGGTTCAGAATGGGCATGGGATGCTCCGCAAGTGGATGAAGCCCCATTCTAGGCAGGCGGGAGGTAAAACGGCAGCCCTCGCCAGGTACAGGATCTGTGCATATTCCACACACAAAAAAAGGCTTGCCGCGGCAAGCCCTCGTTGCATCCAGCCCGCTGGCTTAGCGGCGCTGCACCTTCATCAAACGTCCGCCCACGGACGACGACAGGCTGACCTCGAAGCGGCCACCGGCCGGCAAGGCGCTGACGTCGACGCTGGCTTTGCCACCCGTCAAGTCACTGGCGACAACCGTCTTGCGGCCATCGGCGGCCACGTGCAGCACGGCGGCGTAGGGTTCCGCCTCGGCATTCCAGACCAGCGCCAGCTTGCCGCCGCTTTGTGCCGCATCGAACGTGGCATCGTTGGCGGCGGCCCTGCTGCGGCGCGCCGGGCGCTCCAGCTTGGCCAGGGCCTTGCCATTTTGCAGCACTTGTACATCGCTGATGTCGCCCGGATTGGCAAAGCTGACGCGGAAATGGCTCATGGCGCTGCCGCCATGGTCGGCCACGGAGACGCCATCGAAGGGCAAGTCGATAGTCTGTCCCGACGCCGTCAACACGCGCAAGGTATATGCATGGCCGCTACCGCTGGCCGCGCCGCCGGTGCGCGTCGACGAAGCCACGGCAGGGCGCAGGGCCACGCCCGTCGGCGTAATGCGGCCGGAAATGGTCAGATAGCCGTTCTCGGCCACGGACATGCTGGCGGCCAGCACATTGCTGCCCGTCGCCAGCGTGCTGCGGCTTTCCAGGAATTGCTGCACCCGCACATAGCTGTAGTCGGAGAACCAGGCGCCGCTGCAATAGCTCATCACGTCCTTCATCGGCGTGCTGCCGTAGACTGCCTTGCTCAACTGGCCGATGCCACCCGCATAGCTGCTGTTGTATAGCGGTTGCGGCCCCAGGTCGCCGTTCGCATACGGGTAGTCGGTGACCGCACCGGCTGGGCCGCCGCAAGCGACGTGCTTGAGCGAATGATTGTGGCCCAGCTCATGCACAAGCGTGGTCAGCCATTCAGGCCAGCTATTGCCGAACGGATCGACAGAGGCAATGCTGCTGAACCTGGCGTCCAGGCCGATGGCCGCCGTGAAGCCGCTGTCGCTGCCAGCCGGATTGACATATGCCAGGCCGGCGGCACGCGTGGAGGACATTTTCGGCACGAAACCATAATAATAGGCGCCGTTATCTTCCTGGGCGCGCTTGCTGTTCAGGGCTTCCAGGGTCGAACTCCACCAGCTGTCGGCCGTGCTGCTGCCCGGCACGCTCAGCGGCGCGCGCGTGGTAATGCTGATATTTTCCGCCGCATACGGATACACGCGGGTCAGCGCGGTGCGGATCACCTCGGCGTCCGGCAGTTGCGCCACGCCATCGTCGGTGCTCAGCGGCACCAGCACCAGGTGGATTTTCGCCGCGCTGGCCACGACGGGCGCCGCCTCCTGGCTCACTTGCGTACCATCATTGCCCACGGCCGTCACGCGCACGCGCACGCCGGGCAAGATCCAGCCAGCAGGCAGGACGGCGCTGAAGTTGCCGTTGAAACTGTAATCGCTTTTCACCGTCGGCAAGACCGATGGGCCGCTCATGGTGATGCTGCCCAGGTTGCTGCCATTGGCGGCCGTCGCATTCAAGACCACGGCCGGGCTCGCCTGGCCCGCTTGCATAGCGAGCACGGACACGCGCACGGCGGCCGACTTGCCGCGCGTCAGGCGCAAGGCTGCATCGCTGGCGTTCAGGTTCAGTACCTGCGCGAAATCAATGCTGCCCAAGGTAAAGGCCGATACCGTGCCCGCATTCACGGCGATGCGCGCAGCGGCCGACAGCATCACGCTGCCTGTTGCCGACGCGGGTGCGGACAGCAGCAGCTGGCTGGTACTGGCGCTGACGATGACGGCTGGCGTACTGCCCACCGTCGCCGCGCTGACCTGGTCGAGATTGCTGCCCTGCACCGTCACCGACAAGGTCGCGCCGTTGACGGCCGAGGTGATCGACGTCACCGCCACGCTGGCCAGGACCGTGTACGTGTCGCTGCTGATGACATCGTTGTACGGACCGCGCACCGTCAGCGGTCCCGTTGCCGCGCCCGCAGGCACCAGCACCGTCACGCTGCCGGCCGTCTGGCTTTGCGGCGTTGCCGCCGCGCCATTGCCGAACTGCACCGCCGTCACGGCGCCCATGCCGCCGCCCGCGATCGTCACGCTGGAACCGACACCGCCCGTCGCCGGCGCGACGCTGCTCACGCTCAGCGGCAGGTACACGTTCACGTTATAGCTGGTGGCCGCCGTGCCGCTGGCGCTGACCAGGCTCAAGGCGCCCGTGACGGGTACGCCCGGCATGGCCAGGGTCGCGCTGGTGTCGCTGACGGCACTGCTGGCAACCGTCACGCCCCCGATGTGGAAGGCCGTTACACGGCTCAGATTCGTGCCCGTCACCACCAGGCTGCCACCGACGGCGACGTTCGCCGCCGAGACGGCCGTCACGGCAGGAATCACGACGGGATTGCCCGACGTGGTCGCCACCACCGTGTCACCACCGCCACCGCCGCCCCCGCCGCAAGCGGACAGGCCCAGCACGACAAACAAAGCCACAAGCAGATGGTTTTTCATGGCTGGCAACCATGTTGGTGCAGCGCGATGCCGGGCAGGACACGAGAGAAATGTGACATATTGGTGACTTTTGGTGAGAATTTAAGTTCGAAGAACCAATATTATGGGTTAATTCGATTCCCAAAGACAACTATTAATGCTTTTGATTCAATTGGTTTTGATAATAATTAAGATATCTGCTTAGAAATCTTTATTCTGGGAATTATTCGCGTCACTCTGTATTGTCTTAAATCAAAATTATTTTCCTTTGCAGCTATTGCTATTCAATTCATTAAAAATATCTTGAGATGGCACAAATAATGTGGAAATTTTTCCACAGCCTAGACGTCGTGCCTTCCTGCCAATTTTGGCGGAAGAATTAACGTTTTGAGTAAGATTTTCAGGAATGTCATTTTCAGCAGCGGGGGCGGCGCAAGGCGATGTGTTGCAAGAAGGCCTGCCGTGGGGCGAACGGCCGCTTTTGCTTAAAACCAAAGCAGCCTGATGCCGTATAATTTTAGACCCGGTGAAATCAGGCGATTGCCACCTTCTGCCTGCCCTACCCGGCCGGCACTCTCCGTCAGCTGATCCTGCTGACCCGCAACCGCCCCGTACAGTCTTGTCGCCGCGCCGCCGCCCGTTTGCCTATTGAAAGCATGAAATGAACGATACCGTGATCCCCGCCATGTCCCCGACCGAAGCCACCTTGCGCGCCATCCTGGCGCAGCGGATCATGATCCTCGACGGCGCCATGGGCACGATCATCCAGCAATACAAGCTCGACGAAGAAGCCTACCGTGGCGGTCCTGCCGGCCGCTTCATCGATTTCGCCGCGCCTGCCGACAGCGGCGCGCGCGAACTGTTCGTCAAGGGCAACAACGAGCTGCTGACCCTGACGCAGCCGCACATCATCCAGGAAATCCACGAGCGCTACCTGGCGGCCGGCGCCGACCTGATCGAAACGAATACCTTCGGCGCCACGACGATCGCGCAGGACGATTACCACATGGCCCACCTGGCCTATGAAATGAACGTCCAGGCGGCAAAACTGGCGCGCGCCGCCTGCGACAAGTATTCCACCCCGGACAAGCCGCGCTTCGTCGCCGGCGCCCTGGGACCCACGCCGAAGACGGCGTCGATCTCGCCCGACGTCAACGACCCGGCCGCGCGCAACGTCAGTTTCGACCAACTGGTGGCCGCCTACCTGCAGCAGACGCAGGGCCTGGTGGAGGGCGGCGCCGACGTGCTGCTGGTGGAAACCATTTTCGATACCTTGAACTGCAAGGCGGCCCTGTTCGCCATCGACCTGTACTACGAACAAAACCCGACCGTCGTGCGCCTGCCGCTGATGATTTCCGGCACCGTCACGGACGCCTCGGGCCGTATCCTGTCGGGCCAGACCGTGCCCGCCTTCTGGAATTCCGTGCGCCACGCGAAACCGCTGACCATCGGCCTGAACTGCGCGCTGGGCGCCGCGCTGATGCGCCCGTACGCGGAAGAGCTGGCCAAGATCGCCGACACCTTCGTCTGCATCTACCCGAACGCGGGCTTGCCCAATCCCATGAGCGACACGGGCTTCGACGAATTGCCGGCCGACACGTCCGCCCTGCTGCGCGAATTCGCCGACGCGGGCTTTTTGAACATGGCGGGCGGCTGCTGCGGCACCACGCCCGAGCACATCGCCGCCATCGGCGAGTTGCTGTCGAAAAACACGCCACGCACCGTGCCGGCCCCATCGCACGACTTGCGCCTGGCGGGCCTGGAACCGTTCGTCGTCAACGACGAATCGCTGTTCGTCAACGTGGGCGAGCGCACCAACGTCACGGGTTCCAAAGCGTTCGCGCGCATGATTCTCAACGAGCAATACGACGAAGCCTTGTCCGTGGCGCGCCAGCAAGTGGAAAACGGCGCGCAAGTGATCGACATCAATATGGACGAGGCGATGCTCGATTCGCTGGCCGCCATGACGCGTTTCCTGAACCTGATCGCCTCGGAACCCGATATTTCGCGCGTGCCCATCATGGTCGACTCGTCGAAATGGTCGGTCATCGAAGCGGGCCTGAAATGCGTGCAGGGCAAGGCCATCGTCAACTCGATTTCCATGAAGGAAGGCGAAGAAGAATTCCTGCGCCAGGCGAAACTGTGCCGCCGCTACGGCGCGGCCGTGATCGTCATGGCTTTCGATGAAAAAGGGCAAGCCGACACCTTCGAGCGCAAGATCGAGATTTGCGCGCGCGCCTATCATTTGCTGATCGATGCGCTGGACTTCCCGCCCGAAGACATCATTTTCGACCCGAATATCTTTGCCGTCGCCACCGGCATCGAAGAGCACAACAACTACGCCGTCGATTTCATCAACGCCACGCGCTGGATCAAGGAAAACTTGCCGTATGCGAAGATCTCTGGCGGCGTATCGAACGTGTCGTTCAGTTTCCGCGGCAACGATCCCGCCCGCGAAGCCATCCATACCGTCTTCCTGTACCACGCCATCAAGGCGGGCATGACCATGGGCATCGTCAACGCCGGCATGGTGGGCGTGTACGACAACCTGGACCCGGAATTGCGCGAACGCGTGGAAGACGTGGTGCTGAACCGCCGCGAAGACTCGACCGAACGCATGATCGAGTTTGCCGGCACCCTGAAGGCGGGCGGCAAGGCCGAGGCGCAAACCCTGGCCTGGCGCGAAGGCACGGTACAGGAACGCCTGTCGCACGCGCTGGTGCATGGCATCACGCAATTCATCGTGGAAGACACGGAAGAAGCGCGCCAGCAGCTGCTGCACAATGGCGGGCGCCCCATCCACGTGATCGAAGGCCCCTTGATGGCCGGCATGGACGTGGTCGGCGACCTGTTTGGCCAGGGTAAGATGTTCCTGCCGCAAGTGGTGAAATCGGCGCGCGTGATGAAGCAGGCCGTGGCCCATCTGATTCCGTTCATCGAGGAAGAAAAACTGCTGGAAGAGCAGCGCACGGGCATCGTCGCCAAGCCGAAAGGCAAGATCATCATGGCGACCGTGAAAGGTGACGTGCATGACATCGGCAAGAATATCGTCACGGTAGTCTTGCAATGCAATAACTTCGAAGTGGTGAACATGGGCGTGATGGTGCCGTGCTCGGAAATCCTCGCGCGCGCCAAGGTGGAAAACGCCGACATCATCGGTCTGTCGGGCCTGATCACGCCATCGCTGGAAGAAATGGCGTATGTCGCCAAGGAAATGCAGCGCGACGAACATTTCCGCATGCTTAAGATTCCCCTCTTGATCGGCGGCGCCACCACCAGCCGCGCCCACACGGCCGTGAAAATCGCGCACAACTACGAAGGTCCCGTCATCTACGTGCCGGACGCTTCGCGCTCCGTGTCCGTGGCGCAATCGCTGCTGACGCCGGAACAGCGCGACAAGTATGTGGAAGATATCGAACTCGACTACGCGCGCATCCGCGAGCAGCACGCCAACAAGAAGGCCCTGCCCATCCTGCCGCTGGCCCAGGCCCGCGCGAACAAGATGGTCGTGCCGTTCGATGGCGCCTGCACGCCCGTGAAACCGAAGTTCATCGGCCGCCGCGTATTCAAAAATGTCGACCTGGCCACCCTGGCCAACTATATCGACTGGGGCCCGTTCTTCCAGACCTGGGACCTGGCCGGCCCCTTCCCCGCCATCTTGACGGATGAAGTGGTGGGCGACGCGGCCACCAAGGTGTACGCGGAAGGCCAGGCCTTGCTGAAAAAACTCATCGACGGGCGCTGGCTGACGGCCAACGGCGTCGTGTCCCTGCTGCCGGCGAACAGCGTCAATGACGACGATATCGAGGTGTACACGGACGATACGCGCAGTACGGTGGCGTTCACGTACTACGGGATGCGCCAGCAGGGCGTCAAGCCTGTGGTCGACGGCGTGCAGCGTCCGAACCAGTGCCTGGCCGACTTCATTGCGCCGAAGGCATCGGGCGTGAAGGATTACATCGGCATGTTCGCCGTGACATCCGGCCTGGGCATCGAAAAGTATGAAAAACGCTTCGAGGATGCGCACGACGATTACTCGTCCATCATGTTGAAGTCGCTGGCGGACCGCCTGGCCGAGGCGTTTGCCGAATACCTGCATGAGCGCGTGCGCAAGGATTTGTGGGGCTACGTGCCCGATGAGCATCTGGGCAACGACGACATGATCGCCGAGAAATATGTCGGCATCCGCCCGGCGCCAGGCTACCCGGCCTGCCCCGAGCATACGGTCAAGAAAGAGATGTTCGAGGTCATGCAGGCCGAGGAAATCGGCATGCAGCTGACGGAATCGTATGCCATGTTCCCAGGCGCGGCCGTGTCCGGCTTCTATTTTGCCCACCCGGAGTCGAAATACTTCGTCGTCGGCAAGATCGGCATGGACCAGGTGGAAGACATGGCCAAGCGCCGTGGCGCCAAGATCGAGGACGTGGAACGCTGGCTGGCGCCGAACTTGTCGTAAGCACCATCGCCTTGCGCCGCGGCGCGCGGAACTTTTCGCGCGCCGCAGCGCACTAACGCAGTATGCCGGCCGGCATGCTGCATGCCCGCTCCGGCCCGTTCCCCAACTGGCAAGGAGGTAATATGGCAACCAACTTCAAACTGAAACGCTGGCAGGACCAAGTGATCCTGTTGCTGGGCCTGTGGCTGCTCGTCTCGCCCTGGGCCTTTTCCTATCCCGAAGGCTCGCCGCAGATGATCAACGCCTTTATCTCGGGCCTGGTGATCGCCGTGCTGGCCGCCTTCGACCTGTACAAGACCTATTTCTGGGCCGTCGTCGTCAACCTGCTGGTGGGCGTCTGGGTGGCCGTGTCGCCGTGGGTACTGCGGCTGGCCGACCAGCGCGTCGTCATGTGGAACGAGCTGATCGTCGGTATCGCCGTCGTCGTGCTGGCCCTGTGGGAACTGCGCACCGATCCCGAGCTGCACAAGCACTGGCCCGGCGCGGCAGCGTAGCGCAGCTACCGGCGTAAAAAAACCCTGCCACGGCATGCCGTGCAGGGTTTTTTAAAAGTGGAAATCCGCGACGTTACAGTCGCGTAGGTCGGATTAGCGCTTGCGCGTAATCCGACAACACCGGTCAGTGCCAACAATGTTGTGTCGGATTACGGCCCTTTGGGCCTCGGCGGCCCCACCTAATCCGACCTATAGTGCGTAGCGGACGACGTTATCGCTCCATTCGTAGGCGGCCATTTCCAGCTCCACCAGGTCGTCCGGCGACATGGCCAGGTCGCGCAAGGTCGGCACGATCTCGCCTTCCATGTCTTCGATGCGCTCGATGCATTCGGCCAGGCGCAGCAGGTCGCCGTAGAAACCTTCGCGCGACAGCAGCGCTTCGGCCACTTCGTCGATCACTTCGATCTGGCTGAGAATTTCCGACATCGGCACGCCGAACAGGGTATCCATCAGCGACATGATGCCGACCGTAAAGGCGATATCGGCCGAATGGGCATGGTTCGGGCGCAGTTTATGCGCCAGCAGCTCCAGCAGGCGGCCGCGCGTGGTGGCCAGCATCAGCAGCGGCGTCATGCTATGGCCGCGCTTGCTTGGTTCCGCGTACAGCATGATCTGCAGCCAGCGCTGCAACTGGCGGCGGCCCAGCACGGTCACGGCCTGGCTCAGCGAATCGATGCGCTGGCGTGCGCCCACGGCCGGCGTATTAACCAGGCGCAACAGGTTCAGGGCCAGCGACACGTCGCGCTTAATGGCGCGCTCGATCTCCATGTTGTCGGCGTCGGACGTCACCAGCGTCATCAGTTCCATGACGGCCAGTTGCGACGGCGACAGCTTCTTGCCCGTCATGATGGCGGGCTTGGCAAAGTAATAACCCTGGAAATAATCGAAGCCCAGGTCCAGACCCGACTTGAATTCTTCGCGCGTCTCGACCTTCTCCGCCACCAGTTTCTTGTTTTCCTGCTTGAAACGGGGTGCCAGCGCTGCCAGCACTTTCGGATCGACCGTGCTCATGTCCATCTTGACGTATTGCACCAGCGGCAACAATTCCTGCACTTGCGCCGTATCGGAGACCACGTTTTCCAGCGCGAAAGTAAAGCCGTGGCCCACCAGTTCGCTGATGCGGGCGCGCACTTCCGGCGTGACGGGCATCGATTCGACGATTTCCAGCACCACTTTTTCACGCGGCAGGAACACGAAGATGTCGCTCATGATCACGTCGGCATCGACGTTGACGAAACCGAGCGCATCGCCGATGACCTTTTCCATGCCCAGCTGGGAAGCGTGGGCGATCACGGATGCCGTGGCGGACAGGTCGCTGGTAATGTTGGCAGGGCCGACCGGAGCGTTGCGGAATAGCAACTCATAGCCGAACAGGGCCTGGTTGCGGTCGAGGATAGGTTGTCGACCCAGATAGAACTCGCGCACGCGCAAGGGTTTCGGGGTGATGTCGTTGCTGGAAATATCGATCATTAACTCTTCATCAATCACGTCGAGTGACACCGGCCGCGCGGCGCCCGCATCAAGGTTCACTATTGACAATACTTTAGCTGAATTTCGCCCGCGCTGTGGGTATTTTGGCAGCAATCCAGCGTATTGTCGTCAACAAATTAGACCGCTGGCGTGTCTTGCACCACGCCGTCGACAAATAATTTCAATTCGCCGGGTGCAAACGCCGTCCATTGCTCATTCGTCGTCAGCGGCTGGGTAACGATCACGGCAACTCTGTCCTGGGGCGTCGTCACCTGGGAAAAGTCCACGCTCAGGTCTTCATCGGAGAGTTTAGCAGTTGGAAACGGATGTTGTCGCACCAGATAGTGCAAGCTGGTCGAGCAATGGGCAAACAGCGCCTCGCCGCTCGACAGCATCATGTTGAACGTGCCGTGGGCCGCGATGCTGGGCAACAATTCCGCCAGCGCGGCATGCAGTTGCGGCAAGGCCGGCGGGGCGTCGCCGAAGCGCGCGTGCAATTCCTGCAGCAGGTAGCAGAAGGCCAGTTCGCTGTCCGTGCAGCCGACGGGGCGGTAACTGCCCGTCAGCACGGGGTTGAATTCCTTCAAGTCGCCATTGTGGGCAAAGACCCAGTAGCGGCCCCACAGTTCGCGCACGAACGGGTGGCAATTTTCCAGCGCCACCTGGCCCTGGGTCGCCTTGCGGATATGCGCGATGACATTGCGCGACTTGATCGGGTAGCGTTTGATCAGTTCGGCCACGGGCGAGGCGATGGCCGCCTGGTGGTCGACGAAATGGCGCACGCCGGCGCCCTCGAAAAAGGCGATGCCCCAGCCGTCATGGTGGGTATCGGTATGGCCGCCGCGCATGGCGAAGCCGGTAAAACTAAAGACAATGTCCGTAGGGACATTGCAATTCATTCCGAGAAGTTGGCACATGGTCTGTTTGCAGCGGGATAACATGCCCACCATACCATGCCGCCTTGCGGATTGGTATGGTGGCGATCGCCATCAGACAGCCAGAATCAGTGCAACAGGACCGGCTGGCTCATGAGGGAATCATAGCTGCCCAAAAATTCATCGATCTCTTCCATGCTGGGTTCGCTGGCAATCAGTTCCGTGACGTCGCGGCGGAAGTTTTGCGCAAGGACTCCCGCGATGAAAGTCTCGCGCTTGCCGCCCTTGTCGACGATTTCATAACCGCCGAAGCGCAGGGCTTCCAGGTCGCCATCGACGCCGAATTCCACGACGCTGTATTGTTCGCTGTTATAGATCAGGTTCATTTTGCATCCTTCGCTCAAGCAAGAGAAACTCTTGCGGTTTCAGGACAGAGGTGGGGTTCCCACGCCGCCATTTCAAGCAGCCAGGCCACCCTGCGGGCTACAGAGTTGTAACGAGATGCAAACTGCGACTGCGGTAATACCGTCAGGCAACCACGTTCAGGAAACAAGCAGGTCTGGTTCCAGCGCCAGCAGGACATCGTAGGGACTGGCCGTCAGCCAGGTGCGCAGCTGTTCGATGTGCGAGGCGTCGGCCAGGCTGATGAACAGGCGCGCGGGCGGATGGCGCAGCAGACGATTTAATGTTACACGCAATACGAGATTGCCGCTGCAGCACAGGCAACCGGGCGCGATGCGCAACAGTTGCAATGGAAACGATGGAGAAGGGGAAATTTGCTCGGCCAGATCGGCCAGGATGGCGTTGCCGTCAGCGAGGCCTTCGAGGATCACGGCGGCCGGCTGGCCAGGCTGCAAGGCTTGCGCGATGGCCGCCTCGCGCCCGGCGGCGCGACCACCGCTGACCAGGGTCAGCGGCGTTGGACGCCGCACGGCTGCCGTCACAGGCCTTTCTTGGCCAGCTTGCCCGGTTCGACGCCCAGCTGTTTCAGCTTGCGGTACAAATGGGTGCGTTCCAGGCCCGTTTTTTCCGCCACGCGGGTCATGCTGCCGCCTTCGCGGCCCAGGTGGTGTTCGAAATACATGCGCTCGAAGGCGTCACGCGCCTCGCGCAGCGGCAAGTCGAATGACAGGTTGTAGCCATGGCCTTCGGCCACCGCCGGTACGGCGATGCCTGGGCGCACCATCAGCTGTTGCGGCGCGCTGCCGCCAAAGCTGGGCACGGGATGGCTGCTTTCCTCGGCCACCACGGGTGCCACCGGACGCGGCGCCACGCTCGGCGCGCGCACGGTTTCCTGTGCCCGCGTCAAGCCTTGCTGGACTGCCTTCAGCAGTTTTTGCAGGGCAATCGGTTTTTCCAGGAAGTTCATGGCGCCGATACGCGTCGCCTCGACCGCCGTATCGATGGTGGCGTGGCCCGACATCATGATCACCGGCATGGTCAGCAAGCCATCGCGCTGCCACTCCTTGAGCAAGGTGACGCCATCCGTGTCGGGCATCCAGATATCCAGCAATACCAGATCCGGCGCACCGGCGGCACGCGCTTCGCGCGCCTGCTGCGCATTTTCGGCCAGCTGGATAGCATGTCCTTCGTCGCCCAAAATTTCCGAGAGCAACTCACGGATACCCATTTCATCATCCACTACGAGTATGTTTGCCATTCGTGTCTTGCCTTCCTCATTTCGCCGGCCGTCGCGCACAAGATGTACGCGGCGGACAACTATGATTTTATTAGTGTTTTAAATACTAAACCAGACCCTCACGCCAGGAATTCCTGGGCAGGAGTGTCGGGAGCTAACTTTAACAGCAAAATGACCACCGAAGCGCCATTGCCGTCGACCCGGTTCTCGATATCGATGCGTCCGCCGTGTTCATCGATAATTTTCTTGACCATCGCCAGGCCCAATCCCGTGCCGCGCGCCTTCGAGGTCACATAGGGCTCGAAGGCCCGCGCCAGGATTTTTGGCGCAAAACCAGGACCATTGTCGGTGATGGCCAGCCGTACGGCGATATTCACGCCGCCGTCCGCACTGCGATAATGAATTGCTTCCGTCCTTACGTCAATCCGCGGATGCGGCGAGTCCGGCGGCAAGTCGGCCATGGCATCCTGCGCGTTCTGCAGCAGGTTATGGATCACCTGGCGCAACTGGGTCGGATCGCCCATCACCATCGGCAGATTCGGCGCCAGCAGCGGGTGGATGATGTCGCCATCGTCGCCGCGCAGGTACAGGTTCAATATCTCTTCGATCAGCTCGTTCAGGCGCAGGGGCACGAGCACGGCCGGCGGCGTGCGCGCATAGTCGCGGAAGTCGTCGACCATGCGCTTCATCGCATCGACCTGCTTGACGATGGTGGTGGTGGCGCGGCTGAGCAGTTCGGCGTCGCGCGGCTCCAGCTTGTCTTCGAGCTTCATCTGCAAGCGCTCGGCCGACAGCTGGATCGGCGTGAGCGGATTCTTGATTTCATGCGCCAGGCGGCGCGCCACCTCGCCCCAGGCGATCGAGCGCTGCGCGGAAATGACGTCGGAAATATCATCGAACACGACGATGTAGCCGCTGCCCGACTCCAGCGGCAAGCGCGAGCCGCGCGCCAGCAAGGTAATGTCATGCTCGTCGGCACTGCTGCCCAGGCGGCGCGGAATCTCGATTTGCCGCTGCCAGTGCAGGCGCTGCTGCCGGCCCGACGCCGATTGCGCGCTTTGCGCCGTGAAGGCGCTGATGATGGCGCCGCCAAACTCTTCCATTCCAGCAATATGTGCCAGCGGCTGGCCCACCATGCTCATGCCCGAATGCTGGAGGATGCGCTCGACCGACTCGTTGCAGGTCACCAGCTTGAAATCGCCGTCGAGCACCATCACGCCCGCCGACATGTTCGCCAGCACCGATTCCAGGTGGGCCTTGGCGTTTTGCAGCGCGGCGCGGTTGCTTTCCACGGCCGTGCGCGCATCGAGCAGCTGGCGCGTCATGATGTTGAACGATTGCGTCAGTGTACCCAGTTCATCCTTGGTGGCGACGATGGGACGCGGCGACAGGTCGCCCTCGGCCACGGCGCGCGTGCCTTCTGCCAGCAGCAGCAGCGGCTGGGCCAGGTTGCCGGCGATCAGGAAAGCGCTGCCGATGGCGCCAAAGATGGCCAGCAGCAAGGTCAAGGTGAGGATTTCCATGTACATCTTGCGCAATCCCACGCGCGCGACGAAACGTTCCTTGTATTCGCTGTAGGCGGCGCGCAGGACTTCGCCATTCGTCGCCAGCTTGGGCGGCACCGCCTGCAGCAGTTGCAGGTAGCGGGGCGAGACGGAGGGCCCCGGCACGGCCACCAGCACGCGCAGGCGCAGGCTGGCCGCCGTTTCCAGCGACGCCGGCAGGCCCGAGCGGAAACCGCCGCCGCCCGACTCCGTGCCATCGTCATGCAGCTCCAGTCCGCCCTCGGCGGAGGCATAGCCGGCCGGCAAGGCCGCCTGCACCAGCATGGCCGGCGTCGGCAAGTCGGCCGCGCTGTGCGGCCCGGCGCTGGCCAGCAGCACGCCGTCGCCACTGACGAGCATGACATTTTGCATGCCCTCTTCGCGCAGCAGGCTGGTCAGCACGGCCGGACCGGCCACCGGATCGGCGCCCAGTTCCTCGACCGCCTTGTGGCCCCGGTGGTCGAGCTCGACCAGGGCCGCATCGAGGCCGGCACGGCCCAGCTCAATCCCCGATTCCAGCGCCGCTTCGATCTTGACGTTGAACCAGGATTCGATGGAATGGGAAACGAATTGCACGGAAACGAGAAAAATCACCAGGCCCGGCAGGATGCCGACGGCGGCGAACAGCATCACCAGGCGCGTCATCAGCTTGGAGCCGAACTTGCCGCTCTTGTAGCGCGCATACAGGCGGGCCAGGGAAATGCCCACCAGCGCCAGCAGCGACACGGCAACGGCCGCGTTCAAGCCCAGCAGCCAGGTGTAGTAACGGTCGAAAAAGCCGGAATTGTCGGAAGCCGACGCCAGCAGGAACAGCAGGATACTGACTATGCCGCCGCCCACCACCAGCAGATAGCGCAATGCTTGACTCACTACTCCGCCGTATACAAGAAGGTTTTTTTATTCGAAGCCAGGCGCCAGTCGCTGTTATTGAAGGCATTGACCTGTATCGGCTTGGGCAGGTAGTCGCGGTCCATACCCATGCGCAAGGTGACGTTATATGTCTGCCCCACTTTCAGCTCGCCGCGCCGCGCCACCAGCCAGCGGCTGGGACGGCGGATCAGGAACAGCGCGTCGTCGAGCGTGGGGAAGCTTTGCTGCAAGCCGCCGCCCGACACATGATACTGGCGCGTGAGCACGTTGTACGACAGCTTGCTGGTCTGGCGCGCCACGATGGCTTTTTCATCGAACCAGTACCAGCGGGGCCGGGTCAGTTCAATTTCCGTCGTGAAATACAACGGCACGCCATGTTGTACCGCATCATCGAGGTCGTGATTGAGCTCGAAGGAATACGTGGCGGCCAGCTTGTAGCCCTCTTCGCTAGCCTCGATGTAGGCACGGGTGATCTCGACCATGTCGGCAGCATGCGCGCGTGGCATGCTACATGCCAGCATCAGCAACAGGGCCAGGAGTCGGAAGAGTCGTGTTGTCACAAGTGTGCCGATAGTGTCCGTAGGAAAAGGTTCGACGAATCGCTCAAGCCGCATTTTTTTGGAATAGCGCATAGAACAAACCGTCGTGGTCCTGCTCCGCGCTGCCAGTTGGCAACAGCTGGCCAGGCGCTGTCAATCGGGTCGCATTATTGCGCACCGCAAATGCCGCCGCCTGTGCCTCGGACTCTTGCGGCCACAATGAACAAGTCACGAACAGCAATTTACCATCGGGGCGCAGCATCTGCCACAGGTTGTCCAGAATTTTGGATGAAAGTGTTGCAAGTTGGAACGCGTCACCCTTGCGGCGCAACCAGCGGATGTCGGGATGGCGGCGCACGATGCCCGAGGCCGTGCACGGCACGTCGGCCAGGATGCGGTCGTACTGCTGGCCGTCCCACCAGGCGCTCGATTGCGCGTCCTGCGCCTTCAGCGTGGCGTCCAGGCCCAGGCGCTCGAGGTTTTCCGCGATGCGCGGCAGGCGCTTGGCGTCCGCATCGATGGCCGTCACCTGCACGTCGGCCAGCTCGAGGATGTGGCAGGTCTTGCCGCCCGGTGCCGCGCAGGCGTCGAGCACGCGCATGCCATCCTGCAAATCCAGCAGCGGTGCGGCCAACTGGGCGCCAGCATCCTGCACGGAGACGACGCCCTGCTCGAAGCCGGGGATCAGCGCCACGCCGATCGGCTTGTCGAGGCGCACGGCAAACGGTCCCACCTGACGCGCGGCGATACCTGCCTCCGCCAGCACGGCCAGGTAGGCTTCGACCGTGCTCTTGCGGCGATTCACGCGCAAGGTCAATGGGGGCACGGCATTGCCGGCCGTCAAAATGGCTTGCCAGTCGCGCGGATAGGCCAGGCGCAGCGAGTCGATCCACCACTGCGGATAATTCCATTGCGCCAAAGGCTGCTGCAAGGCCGCTTCCAGCAAGGACTTGCGCTCGCGCAAGAAACGACGCAAGACGGCGTTGACCATGCCCTTGGCATGCGCCAGGTCAGGGTGCGAGGTGGCCACCGTGACAGCCTGGTCGACCACCGTGAATTCTTCGTACGGCTGCTCGCCCGGCTCGGCCGACATCAAGGACAGCGCGCAGCACAGCAGGGCCGCGAGCATCGGCGGCTCCGGCGCCTTCGACGTCATCAGGCCGACCAGCGTTTCGCTGCGGCCCAGCTGGCGCATGGTGCGGTAGGAAATATCCTGGATGGCGCCGCGCGCCTGCGGGCTGGCGTTCGATTGCGCAAACACCTTGGCCAGCGCCTGCGGCAGGGCCGTGCCCGTGCGCACTTGCGCCACGGCATTGGCCGCGCCCAGCAGGCAAAAGGCCAGCGAGTCGGCGCGCAAATCGGGTTGGAAGCCTGGCTGCAAGACCGGTTTCAGGTCGGGATGGTAGCTGGGACGTAATTTCGGTGCGGCAGGGGCAGGAGCCTGGCCTGGCGCCGGCTTGGTTTTCAATTTCAGCGTGGGGCGCTTGTTCATAGTTATCCGGTGTGGCTGCGCGCGGCGGGCTGCATGGTGGCAAAGGCGCGGCCGCGCGTCATCAATAAAGGGTCGATTGTAGCGTTTGTGGCGCCCTCTGGCCCAAGCGATTGCAGCGATACATGTAAATTGCGGCAAAAAACTGCATATATACAAGCAGAATGCACCACGCTGATGTTTTCGCGCACCAACATGGGCATGCTGTCCTGATAATATCGTGAAATGCGCCGCCACGGGAAGCTTGCCGGCAAGCGTATTGTTCCCGGCGGCAAACCAGTATAATTAACGCAGTCTGGGCGGCTTGGATACTTGCCGTCCGTTTTGCTTTTTGATTCATTCTATTCATTCTTAACGCGGTTCCACCGCCATCCTGCTCATGCTCGCCCAACAGAAACAAGAAATCATCGCCCTGTTCCAGGCCGCCCTCGCTCCCGTCCTGGCCGGCACTTCGCTGACGCCATCCGTGGTGCTCGAGCGACCACGCGATGCATCGCATGGCGACGTCGCCTGCAATATCGCCATGCAACTGGCCAAGCAGCTGAAACAGAACCCGCGCGAACTGGCGCAAACCATCGTGACGGCCGTGCTGGCCAACCCGGCCGGCAAGGGCCTGATCGAGGCAGTGGAAATCGCCGGCCCCGGCTTCATCAACGTGCGCGTCTCCGCCGCCGCCAAGCAGGCCGTGGTGAAAACCATCTTGAGCGAGGCCGACAGCTATGGCCGCAGCACGGCAGGCGCCGGCAAGCAAGTCATCCTGGAATTCGTCTCGGCCAACCCGACCGGCCCCCTGCACGTGGGCCACGGCCGCCAGGCGGCCCTGGGCGACGCCCTGTCCTCGCTGTTCGACGCGCAAGGCTACCAGGTGACGCGCGAGTTCTACTACAACGACGCGGGCGTGCAGATCCAGACCCTGGCCAATTCCGTGCAGGCGCGCGCGCGCGGCTTCAAGCCGGGCGACGCCGAATGGCCCGAGTCCGCCTACAACGGCGACTACATCGCCGACATCGCCAACGACTTCAAGGCCGGCAAGACGGTATCGGCCAGCGATGGCTTGCCTGCCACGGCCAACGGCAACGTGGAAGACATCGATTCGATCCGCCCGTTCGCCGTCACCTACCTGCGCAACGAGCAGGACATCGACTTGCAGGCATTCGGCGTGAAGTTCGATAATTACTACCTCGAATCGTCGCTGTATGCGGACGGCAAGGTCAACAGCGCCGTCGAAACCTTGATCAAGGCCGGCCACACGTATGAACAGGATGGCGCGCTGTGGCTGCGCACGACCGACTTCGGCGACGACAAGGACCGCGTCATGCGCAAGACGGACGGCACCTACACGTATTTCGTGCCCGACGTCGCCTATCACCTGGTGAAATGGCAGCGCGGCTTCGTGCAGGCCATCAATATCCAGGGCAGCGACCACCACGGCACCATCGCGCGCGTGCGCGCCGGCCTGCAGGCCGTCGACATGGGCATCCCGCAAGGCTACCCCGACTACGTGCTGCACAAGATGGTCACCGTCATGAAGGACGGCGAAGAGGTCAAGATCTCGAAGCGCGCCGGCTCCTACGTGACCGTGCGCGACCTGATCGAATGGTCGGGCGGCGGCGACATCGCCAAGGGCCGCGACGCCGTGCGCTTCTTCCTGATCTCGCGCAAGGCCGACACGGAGTTCGTCTTCGACGTCGACGTGGCCCTGAAAACCACCGATGAAAACCCGGTCTATTACGTGCAGTACGCGCATGCGCGCATCTGCCGCATCCTGGAAAACTGGGGCGGCGATGAAAGCACGGTCGCCGGCGTGGACTTGTCCCCGCTGACGGCGCCGACGGAAGCGACCCTGCTGGCGACCCTGGCCGCCTACCCGGAAATGCTGGCGCGCGCGCAAGCGGAACTGGGGCCGCACCAGGTCGCCTTCTACCTGCGCGACCTGGCCGCCAACCTGCACAGCTTCTACTTCGCCGAAAAAGTGCTGGTCGAGGACGAAGCCGTCAAGATGGCCCGCCTGGCCCTCGTCATCGCCGCGCGCCAGGTATTGTGCAACGGCCTGGCACTGATCGGCGTGTCCGCGCCAAACAAAATGTAATCGCGAAGGTCTAATCGTCAATGAATCGTGCTTCCCGCTTCTCTTCGACCCGGCGCCAGCAGGGCAACACCCTGGTCGGCATCATCATCGGCCTGGTCATCGGCCTGGGCATCGCCGTGGTGGTCGCCCTGGTGATCACCAAGGGCGCCTCGCCCTTTACCGACAAGTCGGGCAAGGCCGGCAAATCGGCCGAACCGACGGCCGGCCAGATCGCCGACCCGAACAAGCCGATGTACGGCAACAAGGAAGCGGCCAAGGAAGCGGCGCGCGACTTCTCCAAGGAGCCGCGCGAGATCGTCACGCCGACGCAGCCAGCCGCACCGGCGCCGGCGCCAGCACCCGCGCAGCAGCCGAAGGCGCCGCCGCCGGACGCGCTGCAGGAATTGATCGGTACCTTGAAGGACAAGCCAGCGCCGAAAACGCCGGCGGCAGCGCCCGCGCCGCAAGCCAAGGCCGACGTGAAAGCCGAAGCCAAGGCCGATGCAGCCAGCGACAAATGGATTTATTATCTGCAGGCCGGCGCCTTCCATGACATGTCGGACGCCGAAAGCACGCGCGGCAAACTGGCGCTGCTCGGCTTCGAAGCGGCCATCAGCGACCGCAGCACCGATGCCGGCGTGCTGCACCGCGTGCGCATCGGGCCGTTCAACCAGCTCGAAGCGATGAACCGCGCGCGCACCAAACTGTCCGAAAACGGCATCGATGTCGCCGTCGTCCGCAACCAAAAATAAGGAACCAGCATGCGTTTTCTGAAGAAAATCCTGTTCGCCGCCGCCCTGTGCAGCATCGCCCTGGGCGCCTCCGCCTCGCCGGCCGAACCGAAGAACGGCGTCGAATACGAAACCCTGCCCGCGCCGCAGGCGACGGAATCGGGCAAGAAAATCGAAGTGACGGAATTCTTCGCTTATTACTGCCCGCACTGCAACGTGCTCGAGCCGCAGCTGGCGGCCTGGGTCAAGAAACAGGGCGATAACATCGTCTTCAAGCGCGTGCACGTGTCGCGCGACGAGAGCGTGGCGCCGCAGCAGCGCCTGTTCTTCACCCTGCAAGCCATGGGCCTGGTCGACAAGCTGCATACCGGCGTCTTCCACGCCATGCACGTGGAGCGCAACCGCCTGAACACCGACGACGCCGTCTTCGACTTCGTCGCCAAGCAGGGCGTGGACCGCCAGAAATTCATCGACACCTACCGTTCGATGGGCGTCTCGGCCCGCGTGCGCCGCGCGGACGCCATGATGCAGGGCTATAACGTGACGTTCTGGCCCATGATCGCCATCGATGGCCGCTACATCACCTCGCCTTCGCAAGCCGATCAGGGCAGCAAGTCGGCCAAGAACGAAGAACAGCTGAACGCCCAGGCGCTCACCGTGATGGACGTGCTGGTCGCGAAAGCCAAAGCGGAAAAGAAATAAGCATGGCCACTTCCCTGGCGCGCCCGGGCATCGCCTGATGCACAGCGTTTTCATCACGGGCGCGTCGAGCGGACTGGGCGCCGCCCTGGCGCTGCAGTACGCGCGCCAGGGCGCCCAGCTGGGCTTGCTGGCACGCCGCGGCGACGCGCTGCAGCAACTGATCGCTTCCCTGCCCCACCCTGAACGCCACCGCGCCTACGCCGTCGATGTGTGCGACCACGCCGCCCTGAAAAGCGCGGCACAGGACTTCATCGCCCATGCCGGCCGCATCGACATCGTCATCGCCAGCGCCGGCGTGTCCTACGGCACCTTGAGCGAACACGCGGAAGACCTCGACGCCTTCGCGCGCCTCATCGCCATCAACGTCACGGCCACCGTCGCCACTTTCGCCCCCTTCATCGCCGCCATGAAAAACCAGGGCAGCGGACGCCTGGTGGGCATCGGCAGCGTGGCCGGCATCCGCGGCCTGCCCGGCGCCGAAGCCTACAGCGCCTCGAAGGCGGCCGTCATCAGCTACTGCGAATCGCTGCGCCTGGAATTGAAACCGGCGGGCATCAAGGTCGTCACCATCACGCCCGGCTACATCGACACGCCGATGACGCGCCATAACGCTTACCGCATGCCCTTCCTGATGCCGGCCGAAAAATTCGCCGCGCGCGCCGCGCGCGCCATCGCCGACGGCGACAGCTACCGCGTGATCCCGTGGCAGATGGGCGTCGTCGCCAAGCTGCTGCGCGCGCTGCCCAATGCCGTCTACGACCGAGCCTTCGCCAACGCGCCGCACAAGGCACGCAACTGAACCAATCACCATGACGAAGCACGCAGACTTGAACAGCGCGGCCATTGCCGCCCATTGCGCCACGGGCGCCTCCCACGTGGTCATCGAAGTGGTCGACGAAACGGGATCGACCAACGCCGACCTGCTGGCGCGCTGCGCCACCCTGGCCGGCCCCACCCTGCGCATCGCCGGCCAGCAGACGGCCGGACGGGGGCGCGCCGGGCGGCCCTGGGTGTCGCAGGCGGACGCCAGCCTGATGTTCTCGCTGGCCTGGCGCTTCAAGGGACCGCTGCACCAGTTGGTCGGCCTGCCGCTGGCCGTCGGCGTGGCGCTGGCCGAAAGCATGACGGCGCTGGGCGTGCCGGTGCAACTGAAATGGCCGAACGACCTGCTCAAGGATGGCCACAAGCTGGCCGGCATCCTCGTCGAGACGCAGCAGGCGCAGGACGGGGGCGTGTGGGCCGTCATCGGCTGCGGCATCAATCTCTTGATGCCCGATGCGCTGGAACGGCAGATCGGGCGCAGCGTCTCGGCCGTGCCCTGGCTGGCGCAGATGGAGCGCAACACCCTGGTCGCGGCCCTGCTCAGCCGCCTGGCCGGCGTGCTGGCCGAATTCGACGACACGGGCTTTGCGCCGTTTACGGAACGCTGGAACCTGCTGCACGCCTGGCAGGGCCAGCACGTGAAAATCCTCGACAACGACCAGCTGCTGCAGCAAGGCGTGGCGGCCGGCGTGGATCAGCTGGGCCGCCTGCTGCTGCGCACCGATGGCGGCCTGCAGGAAGTCATGTCGGGCGACGTGTCCTTGCGCCTGGCCGGGGAGTAAGCGCATGCTGCTGCTGATCGACGCCGGCAATACGCGCATCAAATGGGCGCTCGTGGCCGCCGACAGTGCCGCCGGCGGCTGGCTGGCCAGCGGCGCCGTCGCGCATGCGCAGATCGACACCCTGGCCGCGCAGTGGGCGCCACTGGCCATCAGCGAAGCGCTGCTGTCGAACGTGGCCGGCGCCGTCATCGGCGCGCGCCTGCGCGCCATGCTGCCGGTAGCCCCCAGCGATTTTGCCTCGCTGCCGCAGCTGGCCGGACTGACGAACGGCTACCGCGCGCCATCGCAGCTGGGCTGCGACCGCTTTGCCGCCGCCATCGGCGCGCACGCGCTGGCGCCTGGCCAGGCAGTCATCGTCGCCAATTGCGGCACCGCCACCACCATCGACGCCATCACGGCCGACGGCGTTTTTCTCGGCGGGATGATCTTGCCGGGACTGGGACTGATGGCCAGTTCGCTGGCGCGTAACACGGCGCAGCTGCCGCAAATCGCCAGCGACGCCATGCTGCCGGCCGGCTTTGCCGACAATACGGACGACGCCATCCTCTCCGGCTGCCTGGCGGCGCAGGCGGGCGCCATCGAACGGGCCGTGCGCATGCACGGCGCCAGCGCCTGCCTGCTGTCGGGCGGCGCCGCACCGCGCATCGCACCGGCCCTGGCGCTGGCGGTGCCGCTGCATCTGGTCGATAGTATCGTCATGATCGGCCTGCAGACGGCCGCGCGCGCCGGGGCGGCAGGAACACAAGGAAACCACGTATGCTGAAATTCGTCTTCTGGCTGCTGGCCGGCGTCAACCTGCTGGTGCTGGCCATCGGCCAGGGTTATCTGGGCAGCTTTCGCAGCGAGACGCGCGAACCGGATCGCCTGAAAAACCAGCTGCAGGCGGCCAAGCTTACCTTGCTGACGCAGGAGCAGGCGACCGCACCGGCCGTGGCCACAGCGCCTGCGCCCGTCGCCGCGGAAACGCCGGCGCCGCCGCCATCGTATGCGTGCACGGAAGTGGGCAATTTCCTGCTGGCTGACGGGCGCCGCTTCGAAGCGCAAGTGGCCGCGCTGGACCTGGGCGACCGCCAGTCGCGCCGCAACGTGGCCGGCCAGGACATTTCCAGCTACATGGTGTACATCCCGCCGCAAGGCAGCAAGGAAGGCGCCGACCGCAAGGCCGGCGAATTGAAGCAACTGGGCGTGACGAATTACTTCATCATGAACGAAAGCAGCCCGCTGCGCTGGGGCATTTCACTGGGCGTCTTCAAGTCGGAAACGAGCGCGCAAAGCCAGCTGGCATCGCTCAACAAACAGGGCGTGCACAGCGCCCGCGTCGCGCCGCGCTACAGCGCCAGCAAGCAATTCGCCTACCAGTTCCGCGACCTCGACGCCGCCACGCGCGCGCGGCTGGAGAAAATCAAGGCGCAGTTCCCAGAGCAGGAACTGCGCTCCTGTAAATAAGCGCCGGACCAAACCTACTGCGCGTCGGTATAGGCAACCTGCGATGCTCACTGTGCTTCAGCCAGGTAGGTCGGATTAGCGCTTGCGCGTAATCCGACAACGCCAGCGACGCTAACCATGGTGTCGGATTACGCGCTTGCACGCTAATCCGACCTACGCTCATCTCTCAATGACGATCGGTTTGACACCCGCCGACGCCGGCAGGCTGGCCGCCGCGCGCGCCGCATCGGCGCGGCTCGTGAACGGTCCGCCATACAGGCGGAACAACGGGCCGGCCGGCACCACATCGAGATTGCCCAGCGTTTGCGCATACGGCGCCAGTTGCGCGCGGCCCGCTTCCGCATTGTCCGCACGCGAATAGGCGCCCAGCTGCAGGTAGAAGCCGGTGGACAGCGCCGCTGGCGCGGGCGCGGCCACAGTGGCATCGACCGCTGACAGCGCGGTGATTTCAGGCTGCACCACGGCGCGCATTTCCGGTTCGCTGTCGACCGGCGTATCGATCGACCTGGCCACGACCGACGGCACCGGCTTGGGCGCCGCACGGGCAGCGAGGATGGCGTCGATATCGGCCGGCAGCAGGCGTTCGACGACCACCTGGTGGCTGCCCTTGCCGAGGAAGCCCAGTTTCAGCGCCGCCGTATAGGACACGTCGATCACGCGCGTGGCGTGGAACGGGCCGCGGTCGTTGATGCGCACGATCACCTGCTCGCCGCTGTCGATGCTCGTCACGCGCGCATACGATGGAATCGGCAATGTCGGATGGGCCGCCGTCATCTTGTACATATCGTAGATTTCGCCCGACGAGGTGCGCTGGCCATGGAATTTCTTGCCATACCAGGTGCCGGTCCCCGTCTGCTTGAATGGCTCGTTATCGGTGATCGGCGTATACGTCTTGCCGAAGACGACATACGGACGGTTCGAGCGCGTCGAATACGGCTCGTTGCGCACTTCCGCGTCGGGCACGTCGCGCAGGTTGGCCGGCGGATTGTCGCCCGGGCCGTCGTCCTTGTAGTAGCCGCCGCGCCCGGAGCCGGCCGCCGGCAATGCCGGCAAGGTGGGATCCTGGCGCACGGGCACCTTGACCTTGCCGCCCGACGGCAGCGGCACGTTGTTCGATGCGGGCTTGTGCGGCGCGGTGCCGCAGGCGGCCAGGGTCAGCAAGGCCGCCAGGCTCAGCCCGCGCATGGCGAAGGTATCGACAGGCGCCCGCATCAGGTCTGCACCAGCTTGCGGTGGCGCTGAATACTCATCAGGATACCGGTGGCCACGCCCAGGGTCAGCAGCGCGGTGCCGCCATAGCTGAGGAATGGCAGGGGGACGCCGACCACCGGCACGATGCCGCTGACCATGCCCATGTTGACAAACGCATACGTAAAGAAAATCATAGTTATCGCTCCTGCCAGCAGGCGAGTGAAAAAACTGGGGGCGTTGGCGGCGATCATCATGCCCCGTCCCACCAGCAGTAAATACATCAGCATCAGAATCAGATTACCCACCAGGCCGAACTCCTCCGAATACACGGCGAAGATGAAGTCGGTGGTGCGCTCCGGAACGAATTCCAGGTGGGCCTGCGTGCCGTGCGTCCAGCCCTTGCCAGTCATGCCGCCGGACCCGATGGCGATGATGGACTGGATGATATGGAAGCCCTTGCCCAGCGGGTCCTTGGTCGGGTCGATCAGCATCATCACGCGGTCGCGCTGGTAATCATGCAGGTGCGACCAGGCGATCGGCAGGCAGGAAACAAAGGTGATCAGCAAGCCGGCCAGCACCTTCCACGACAGACCGGCCAGGAAGATGACGGTAAAGCCGGCCGCCACCACCAGCAGCGCCGTGCCCAGGTCGGGCTGGCGCGCGATCAGGTAGACGGGCACCAGCAGCAGCACGGCCGCCATCAGGAACGACTTCCAGCGCAGGGCGCCCGCATTATGCTGGAAGAACCAGGCCAGCATCAGCGGCGTGGCGATCTTCAGGAATTCGGACGGCTGGATGTCGATCACGCCGATATGCAGCCAGCGCCGCGCACCGAGCTTGATGGTGCCGAACAGCGCCACGGCCACCAGCAAGATCACCGATACCGTGTACGCGGGCACGGCGATGCGCATCATCATCTGCGGCGTCACGTTGGCCGCCACCCACATGACGAAAAAGCACAGCAGGATGTTGCGCAAGTGGTCCTCGATCTTGCCGGGGATGCCGATGCTGGCCGAATACAGGGTCAGCAGGCTGGTGCACAGCAGCATCAGGATGATGATCATCAGCGGCGGATCGAACACCGCCAGATAGGGTTTGGCGCGCCGCCACAGCGAGCGCCTCTCGTTAATGGGCATGTGCTTCCTTATTGCCTGGCAGGCGGCGCCGGGGCGGCCTGCTCGTCGGTGATTTCTTCCAGGGTGCGCACTTCGTCGACATCTTCCTTGGGCACCTTGGTGGTGTCCTTTTCCTTGTCGCTCGGGCGCTTGCCCAGCAGGTAGTAGTCGAGCGCCTTGCGCGCGATCGGCGCGGCCACGCCGGCGCCGAAGCCCGCGTTTTCCACCACGATGGCGATCGCGATGCGCGGCTTGTCGGCCGGCGCGAAGGCCGTAAACAGGGCGTTGTCGCGCAGACGTTCAGCCAGCAGCTTGGCATTGTACTTCTCGTTTTTCTTGATGCCCACCACCTGCGCCGTGCCCGTCTTGCCGCCCACCGTGTACTGCACGCCGGTGAAGATGCGCGCGGCCGTGCCGCCCTGCTCGCTGGTCACGCCCACCATGGCGCGCTTGATGATGTCGATGTTTTCCTGCTTGAGCGCGATGCGGTAGCTTTCCTTCGGTACCGTCAGGGTGCGCGCACGCGTGGCCGCGTCTTCGATGATCTTCACCAGATGCGGCTTCATCACCACGCCGTTATTGGCCAGGTTGGCCGTCGCGTGGGCGATCTGCAGCGGCGTGTAGGAATTATAGCCGGAGCCGTTACTCACCGAAATCGTGTCGCCGCCCACCCATTTCTTCTGCTGCGGCGTCTTGAAGCGGTTGCGCTTCCATTCCGTCGACGGCAGCACGCCCGTCTTTTCGTTATTCAGGTCGATGCCCGTCAGCTGGCCGAAGCCGAACGGCTTCATGAAGTCGTGGATGGCGTCGATGCCCATGTCGCGGCCCAGCTGATAATAATAGGTGTTGCACGAGACGACGATGGACTTGTGCATGTCCACCGTGCCATGGCCGCCCACCTTGTCGTCGCGGAAGGTATGGCCGCCGAGGATGAAGAAGCCGGGATCGGAAATCGACTGGCTCGGCGTGCGCTTGCCCAGCTCCAGCGCGGCCAGTGCCATGAAGGGCTTGAAGGTCGAGCCGGGCGCGTAGGTGCCCGACAGGGGCCGGTTGACCATCGGCCGGTCCAGCGAGGTATTGAGTTCGTTCCAGCTTTGCTGGTCGATGCCGTCGACGAACAGGTTGGGGTCGTAGCCTGGCTTGGAGACGTAGGCCAGGATGTCGCCGGTGGCCGGGTCGATCGCCACGGCCGCGCCGCGCCATTCGCCGAACGCTTCCTCGACCACCTTCTGCAGTTCGATGTCGATCGACAGGATCAGGTTGTTGCCGGGGGTGGCCGCCGTGCGCGACAGGGTGCGCATGGCGCGCCCGCCGGCCGACACTTCCACTTCCTCGTAGCCGGTGATGCCATGCAGCTGCTTTTCGTAGCTCTTTTCCAGGCCTTCCTTGCCGATATGGTCGGTGCCGTTGTAGTTGGCCGCGTCCTCGCCCTCTTCCAGCGCCTTGGCTTCATTGCGGTTGATGCGGCCGATGAAGCCCACCACGTGCGAGGCGATTTCGCCCATCGGGTACTGGCGGAACAGGCGCGCCTGCACTTCCACGCCAGGGAAGCGGAAACGCTGCGCCGTGAAGCGCGCCACTTCCTCGTCCGTCAGGCGCGTGCGCAGCGGCACGCTGACGAAGTTCTTCGATTCTTCCAGCAGCTTCTTGAAGCGGCGGCGGTCCTTGATGTCGATCTGCACCAGGGTCGACAGCTCGTCGATCACCGAATCGAGGCTAGCGCTCAATTTCGACGGCGTGATTTCCAGCGTGTAGGCCGAGTAATTGCGCGCCAATACCACGCCGTTGCGGTCGAGGATCAGGCCGCGCGTGGGCACGATGGGCACCACGGCGATGCGGTTGTCTTCGGCCTTGGTCGCATAGTCCTCGTGCTTGATCACCTGCAGCCAGATGAAGCGCGCCAGCAGCAGCGAAAAGCAGACGAAGACGAGCGCGCCCAGGATGGTCAGGCGCATGCGGAAAAAATGCAGTTCGCGCTCGGTATTTTTCAGTTCGGTCATGGCAGGCGCCCGTCAGATCGGCCGGTTATGGTCGCGGTCCACGGCACGGCGCTGCGGCGCCAGCAGGATCCACGTCACGAAAGGCCACAGGGCGACGGCGACGAAGCTCTCGATGAAATTGAGCCAGCCGGGGAAACGGCCCGAGACAATCAGCCGCGTCAGCAATTGCAGCGCCTGCGTCAGCAGCAGCAGCGGCAGCACGTGCAGCGCCTGCGTCAGGATGGGAAACCACAGCACGCGCCGGTGCATCATGATGGCGAAATACGACAGCAAGGTATAGGCCAGCGCATTCTCGCCCAGCAGGGTCGAGTCGTGCACGTCCATCATCAGGCCCATGAAGAACGCGACGCCGATACCGACCTTGCGCGGCTGGTGAATGCCCCAGAAGACCAGCACCAGGGCGACGAAATCGGGCACGCCGACGAACTGCCCCCATGGCAGCAGGTTCAGCAGAAAAGCGCACAGCAGGGAAAAACCGATGAAGACGGGGCTGACCGGCAGCAGGATGTAATGCGGGCGGTTCATCGTGTCGCTTCCTTCGGTGGCACGGCGGCGGGTGCTGGTACAGGCGTTGGTACAGGTCCTGCCGGCGCGGCCGGTTTCGGCGCGGCGCTGGCGGGCGGTTTCGCGGCCGGCGCGGTCGCGGCGGCAGCCTCCTTGGCGGGGTCCTTGATCGGCGCCATCTTGCCGGCGATCTTGCGGCCCGTCTTAACATCTTCGGCGGGCGGGCGCGGCGGAATATCGGGCGACGTCATCAAAATGAGCAATTGGGTGTTGCGTTCGATGCCGGCCAGCGGCTGGCACACGACGCGGCCGAACGGGCCATGCGCATTGCGCTCGACCAGGGTCACGCGCGCCACGGCCAGGCCGGCCGGGTACAGGCCGTCGAGGCCCGAAGTGATGACGATGTCGCCGATCTGGATGTCGGCGCTGGGGGCCGTGAAGCGCAGCTCCATGGTGCCGGACTTGCCGCGCCCGATGGCCACGCTGCGCACGCCATTGCGCAGCAGCTGCACGGGAATGGCCTGTTCTTCATCGGTCAAGAGGGTTACTTCGGAGGTGAACGGGAACACGCGCGTGACCTGCCCCACCACGCCCAGGTTGTCGATCACGGGGCGCCCCAGTTCCACGCCGTTCTGGATGCCCCGGTCCAGCACGATCTTGCGCGAAGCCGAGTCGCGCGTGTCATACAGCACTTCGGCCATCAGGGTCTTGACGGGGACGCGCTCGCGCGCTTCCATCAGCTTGCGCAAGTGGTTGTTTTCAACGATGTTGAGCTGCGCCTGCTGCAGGATCTGCGCCGAGGCGATCTGTTCGTGCTTCAGGTCGCGCACCTGTTTTTCCAGGGCGGACAGCGAAGAAAAGTAGTTGCCGACGCCCAGCGCCACGTCGCGCGGCACCAGGGCCGCCATCTGCACCGGATACAGCACGGTGCCGACGGCCTGGCGCACGGCCGTCAGCGCGTGCATGCGCGAATCGACCAGCAGCAGGGCGATAGAAATGCCGGCGAACACCATCATCTTGACGCGGGCGGAGGCGCCTTGTTTGAAAAGTGGCGGAGGACTGTATTCCATGACTTCCAATAATCAGGCCAGGCGCAGTGCGCCAACGTGCAGGCCCCGGTCAAACGCCGGCGCCAAAACCAAAAAAAGGCCGGAATGGTTTCCGGCCCTTCTGTCAGATTATTCGTAGGAGAAGATCGAGCCGAGCTTGTCCATACGTTCCAGTGCCATCCCGGAACCGCGCACCACGCAGGTGAGCGGGTCCTCGGCCACCAGCACCGGCAGGCCGGTTTCCTCCATCAGCAGGCGGTCCAGGTCGCGCAGCAGTGCGCCGCCGCCTGTCAGCATCATGCCTTTTTCGGCGATGTCGGCGCCCAGTTCCGGCGGCGTCTGTTCCAGCGCGTTTTTCACGGCCGAGACGATGTTGTTCAATGGGTCGGTCAGCGCTTCGAGGATCTCGTTGCTGGAAATGGTGAACGAACGGGGGATGCCTTCGGACAGGTTGCGGCCCTTGACTTCCATTTCCTTCACTTCCGAACCCGGGAAGGCCGAACCGATGGCCTTCTTGATGGCTTCGGCCGTCTGTTCGCCGATCAGCATGCCGTAGTTGCGGCGGATGTAGTTGACGATGGCTTCATCGAACTTGTCGCCGCCCACGCGCACGGAACCCTTGTAGACCATACCGCCCAGCGAGATGATGCCCACTTCGGTGGTACCGCCGCCGATGTCGACCACCATCGAGCCGGTCGCTTCCGACACGGGCAAGCCCGCGCCGATGGCCGCTGCCATCGGTTCTTCGATCAGGTACACCTGCGAGGCGCCGGCGCCCAGAGCCGATTCGCGGATCGCGCGGCGTTCGACCTGGGTCGAACCGCACGGCACGCAAATGATGATGCGCGGCGATGGACGGAAGAATTTCGAGTCGTGCACCATGCGGATGAATTGCTTGAGCATCTGCTCGGTCACGGTGAAGTCGGCGATCACGCCATCTTTCATCGGACGAATCGCTTCGATATTGCCCGGCACCTTGCCCAGCATCTGCTTGGCTTCCTTGCCGACTGCCTGAATGGTCTTCTTGCCATTCGGACCGCCTTCCTGGCGGATGGCGACGACGGATGGCTCGTCCAGGACGATACCGAGGCCGCGTACATAAATAAGGGTGTTGGCCGTGCCCAAGTCAATGGCCAGATCGGTGGAGATATACCTGCGTAAAAAACCAAACATGAGTGTCCTGTAGCGCATCGAGCTGCGCAAAAGCTGTTTATGGGGAGTTTCAAAGCGGGCGCTTTCAGGCACCCTGAAAATCCATGAAGGCGATTTTTCCGGGTTTCGCTTGGCGCTTGCGCAATCTTTTCTATGCTGCGGCAGCGGTCCATCAGCGCCGGCAACGCATTAACCCGCCATTCTACCTTATAATTTGAATGCGATTTGCTCAAAAACCATGGAAAAGTGCGACTCTTGCAGCCGCGAGTTACGCGGCATTCCTCGATTTTTGTGAGCAAAATAGCAGTAAATACCCGCGTTTTATCAAAACGCCAACTTAATACTAATGCGCGGCACTCCGCGCCATTCGCCATGTCCCTGACACTCTCCGACGTAAAACGCATCGCCCACCTGGCCCAACTTGAAATGGCCGACGACCAGGCCGTCACGTCTTTGGCCCAATTGAACAAGATTTTCGCACTGGCCGAACAAATGCAAGCCGTCAATACCGATGGTGTGGCGCCCCTGAGCCACCCGCTGGCCGCCCACATGGACAATATCGCCCTGCGCCTGCGCGAAGACGTCGCCACGGAACAGAATCGCCGCGACGCCTACCAGGCCGTGGCACCGAAGGTACAGGATGGCCTGTACCTGGTGCCCAAGGTTATCGAATAAACACGCCGTTGCGCCGTTCCCGCCTTCTTGCCGAATATCACAATAGAAACGCCATGCATACAAAATCCATCAAACAGCTGTCCACGCTTTTGCAGAACAAGGAAATTTCCGCCGTTGCACTGGCGACGCATTTCCTCGACCGCATCGAAGCGGACAACTCGAACGCCTTCCTGCACGTCGACCGTGCCCTGACCCTGGCGCAAGCTGCCGAAGCCGATGCGCGCATCGCGGCCGGCACGGCCACGCCGTTGACGGGCGTGCCGATCGCGCACAAGGACTTGTTCGTCACGAAAGGCTGGCGCACGACGGCCGGCTCGAAAATGCTGGCCAACTACGCCAGCCCGTTTGACGCCACCGTGGTGGAAAAATTCCAGGCGGCCGGCATGGTCACCCTGGGCAAGGTCAACTGCGATGAATTCGCCATGGGTTCCGGCAACGAGAACTCGGCCTTCGGCGCCGTGCAGAACCCGTGGGATAAAACAGCCGTGCCGGGCGGCTCGTCCGGCGGTTCGGCCGCCGCCGTCGCGGCCGGCCTGGCGCCAGCGGCCACCGGCACCGATACGGGCGGCTCGATCCGCCAGCCTGCCGCTTTTTGCGGCATCACCGGCATCAAGCCGACGTATGGCCGCGTCTCGCGCTTCGGCATGATCGCCTTTGCCTCGTCGCTGGACCAGGGCGGCCCGATGGCCCGCTCGGCCGAAGACTGCGCCCTGCTGCTCACCGCCATGGCCGGCTTCGACGAACGCGACTCGACCAGCCTGTCCCCGGAACAGGGCGGCGTGGCGGAAGATTTTTCGCGCGACCTGGAGCAACCCCTGACTGGCTTGCGCATCGGCGTGCCCCGCGAGTACTTCGGCGAGGGCCTGGCCAAGGACGTGGAAGCGGCCGTGCGCGGCGCGCTGGCGCAGTATGAAAAGCTGGGCGCCACTCTGGTCGACATCTCGCTGCCCAACACGGCCCTGTCGATTCCCGCCTACTACATGATCGCCCCGGCCGAAGCGTCGTCGAACCTGTCGCGCTACGACGGCGTGCGCTACGGCCACCGCGCCGCCGAGTACAAGGACTTGCAGGACATGTACAAGAAGTCGCGCGCCCAGGGCTTCGGTCCGGAAGTGCAGCGCCGCATCATGGTCGGCACCTATGTGCTGTGCCACGGCTACTACGACGCCTACTACCTGAAGGCGCAAAAGATCCGCCGCCTGATCGCGCAGGATTTCGACGCCGTCCTGAATGGCCCGGACGCCGTCTGCGACGTCATCATGGGACCGGTCGCGCCGACCGTCGCCTGGGACCTGGGCGACAAGACGGACGATCCTGTGGCGAACTACCTGGCCGACATCTACACCCTGTCGACCAGCCTGGCCGGCCTGCCCGGCATGTCGATACCCTGCGGCTTCGGCGCAGGCGAGAAAAACGGCAAGCGCCCCGTCGGCCTGCAAATCATCGGCAATTATTTCGGCGAAGCGAAGCTGCTGAACGTGGCCCACCAGTTCCAGCAAGTGACGGACTGGCATACGCGCAGCCCTGACGGCATTTAAGAAAATTAAGAAAAAATTCGCGCCGCCCAGGCGGCGCCACCAAAAAATAAGCGAGAACACTATGCAATGGGAAGTCGTCATCGGTCTTGAGAACCACGTGCAGCTCACGACCGAATCCAAAATTTTCAGCGGTTCGCCGATCAAGTACGGCGCCGAAGCCAACACGCAGGCGAGCCCCGTCGACCTGGCGCTGCCGGGCGTGCTGCCGGTGATGAACAAGCAAGCCGTCGACCGCGCGATCCGCTTCGGCCTGGCCGTCGGCGCCACCGTCGCGCCGCACTCGGTCTTCGCCCGTAAAAACTATTTTTATCCCGATTCGCCCAAGGGCTACCAGATCAGCCAGTTCGAAGACCCCGTCGTCATCGGCGGCGCCCTGACCTTCGGCTACGAAAAGGACGGCGAATTCGTCACCAAGACGGTGAACCTGACGCGCGCCCACCTGGAAGAAGACGCGGGCAAATCCCTGCACGAAGACTACGCGGGCATGAGCGGCATCGACTTGAACCGCGCCGGCACGCCGCTGCTGGAAATCGTCTCGGAGCCGGAAATCCGCAGCGCCGCCGAAGCCGTGGCCTACGCCAAGGCCCTGCACTCGCTGGTCATGTGGCTGGGCGTCTGCGACGGCAACATGCAGGAAGGCTCGTTCCGCTGCGACGTCAACGTCTCCGTGCGCCCCGTCGGCCAGAAGGAATTCGGCACGCGCTGCGAAATCAAGAACCTGAACTCCTTCCGCTTCATCGAGGAAGCCGTGCACGTCGAAGTGCGCCGCCAGATCGAGCTGATCGAAGACGGCGGCAAGGTCGTGCAGGCGACGCGCCTGTACGATCCGGACCGCAAGGAAACGCGCGAAATGCGCAGCAAGGAAGACGCCCAGGATTACCGCTACTTCCCGGACCCTGACCTGCCGCCGCTGGTCATCTCGCAAGCGTGGATCGATACGGTCAAGGCATCGATGCCGGAACTGCCGGCCGCCATGCGCGCCCGCTTTATCAGCGAATACGCGCTGCCGGACTACGATGCGCTGGTGCTGACGCAATCGAAAGCCATGGCCACCTACTTCGTCGCCGTGGTCGAGAAGGCCGGCAAGGAAAACGCCAAGGCCGCCGCCAACTGGCTGATGGGCGACGTATCGTCGACCCTGAACCGCGAAGGCGTGGACCTGGACGACGCGCCTGTCTCCGCCGCGCAGCTGGCGGCCATGCTCAAACGCATCGCCGATGGCACGATCTCGAACAAGGCGGCAAAGGAAGTCTTCGCCGGCATGTGGGAAGCGAAATCGAACGACGAGCACCTGGTTGACGCCATCATCGACGCCAAGGGCCTGAAGCAGATCTCGGACTCGGGCGCGCTCGAAGCCATCGTCGATGAAGTGCTGGCGGCCAACGCCAAGTCGGTGGAGCAGTACCGCGCCGGCAAGGAAGCGGCGATCAACGCACTGATCGGCCAGGCCATGAAGGCGTCCAAGGGCAAGGCCAACCCGGCCCAGCTGACGGAACTGCTGAAGGCCAAGCTGGCGGGATAATTTTCACTCGCCCAAAAAAAGACGCTGCGGCGTCTTTTTTTTCGCCTATCGACAGCATTTATAAACAGCCTTGTCTAGACTTTTTCCCTGCTATGAATGGTGCTTGAAGGCCTGCAAAAATTAAAGTATACATTTTTGTCTATAAGGTTTAATCTAGCCCTATTGAATTTCAGGCAAGAGGAAAACAGCATGACCAAGACGCCCGACATCCCGAAACCGACGGCAGCCGAACTCGATCTGCTGCAGACACTGTGGCCGCTGGGCGCCGCCACGGCCAAGCAGGTGCACGAGGCGATGGCGCTGGCCAAGCCGGCCATCACGTATGGCACCGTGCTGCGCCTGATGCAGATCATGCACACCAAAGGCTTGCTGATCCGCGACGAAAGCCAGCGCTCGCACGTGTATGCGCCGGCCCAGGCCCAGGACAGCCTGCAGACGAATTTGCTCAAGGAATTGATGCAGAAAGCCTTTGCCGGTTCGGCCAAGGCGCTGGTGCTGGCGGCGCTGCGCACGGGCGTGTCGCGCGCCGAACGCGCGGAAATCGAAAAAATGCTCAAGGACGATCAGTCATGAGCGGCTTCGTGCCGGCGCTGGGCTGGACCCTGCTGCACTTCCTGTGGCAAGGCTTGCTGATCGGCTGCGCCACGGCGCTGGCGTGGGCCGCCCTGCGCAATGCGCGTCCCGAGGCACGCTACGCCGTCGGTTGCGGCGCCCTGCTGGCCTGCCTGGCATGGCCGGCGGCGGGCTTGTATCTGCGCCTGGCCGGCGGCGATGCCTCGGGCGCCCTGTACTCCAGCGCCTTGCTGCCCGCCGCCCTGCTGGCGCCCGACAGCCTGCCCGACCTGGATCTGCTGCTGCGCGCCGTCGTCGGCGTGTGGGCCTTGTGCGCCGCCGTGCTGGCCGTGCGCATGGCGCTGGGCATGCTGTGGATAGAGCGCAGCGCCAGGAACACGGGCGCCACGCATGCACAACTGCAGACAAGGCTGTCGCGCATGGCGCACGATGCCGGCGTGGCGCGGCCCGTGCGGCTGCGCGTGCTCGACAACATCGCCAGCCCGCTCACGGCCGGCATCTGGCGGCCCATGGTGCTGGTGCCCGCGGCGCTGCTCACCGGCATGCCGCCGCACCTGCTCGATGCGCTGCTGGCGCATGAACTGGCGCACATCCGGCGCCACGACTATCTGCTCAACCTGCTGCAAAACGCCATCGAGGCGCTGCTGTTCTTCCACCCTGCCGTCTGGTGGATTTCACGCGGCGTGCGCCTCGAACGCGAACATATTGCAGATGATTTCGCAGCAAGACAACTGGGCGAACCGCGGCGTCTGGCTCTTGCACTCTCGGAACTGGAACGTCTCCAGTTCTCAACCCACCACCTGGCCCAGGCGGCCAACGGAGGAGATCTTATGTCACGTATCAAACGATTGCTGCGCCCCGCACCACAAGCCCTGAACTGGAAGGCGGCCGTACCGCTGCTGGCATTGGCCGGCGCCTGCCTCGGCATCTACGGCCAGGCCGTCGCCGCCGACAGCGCACCCGTGCTGGAGCGCCGCCCCATCATCGACTTTGGCGTGTGCGGCAAACCGGTCTACCCGCCCGCATCGCTGCAGGCGAAGGAAACGGGCACGGTCAACCTGTCCTTCGATGTCGACGCCACCGGCAAGGTCCAAGGGTCAAGCGTGGTCAAGAGCAGCGGCCATCCGGCCCTCGACGAAGCGGCGCGCACTGGCATTGCCAAGTGCACGTTCAAGCCGGCCCTCGCTGGCGGCAAGCCGGTCGGCGCCAGCGTCAAGGTGCAATACGTCTGGAGCCTGAACTAAGGCATGCGCGGCGGCACATCGTGGCAGCATTGCTGCAACGGTGCCGCCGCCCGCTTGCGGGTATGATCATGGATTCTTCCACGCACCTGTGAATCCGCCATGAACAAGATCAAAACCGGCCTGGTCGGCTACGGCTTTGCCGGCTCCACCTTCCACGCTCCCGTCCTGTCCACCATCGATGCCCTGGAACTGGCGGCCGTCGCCTCCAGCAAGCCCGAGCTCGTGCACAAGGATTGGCCGCACGCGACCGTGTATGCGGAGCCCGCGCAGCTGTTTGCCGATCCGTCCATCGAACTGGTCGTCATCGCCGCGCCCAACGAGGCGCATTTCAGCCTGGCGCAAGCGGCCCTGCAAGCGGGCAAGCACGTGGTGGTCGACAAGCCCTTCACCATTTCCAGCTTTGAAGCGCAGAGCCTGATCGCGCTGGCGAAAGAGCGCCAGCTGGTGCTCAGCGTGTATCACAACCGGCGCTGGGATGGCGACTTCCTGACCTTGAAAGCGCTGCTGGCGCAAGGCACCCTGGGGCGCATCGCCAGCGTCGAATCGCACTTCGACCGTTTCCGCCCCGAGATCCGCCAGCGCTGGCGCGAGTCCGGCGCACCGGGCGGCGGCTTGCTGTATGACCTGGGCCCGCACATGCTGGACCAGGCCATGCAGCTGTTCGGCAAGCCGGAAAAGCTGTACGCCGATATCGTCCTGCAGCGCGATGGCGCGCAAGCCGTCGACTACATGCACATCGTTTTGTACTACGACCGGCTGCGCGTGGTGCTGCAAGCGGGCTGCCTGGTGAAGGCGCCGACGGCGCGCTTCGCCGTGCATGGCGACAAGGGCAGTTTCGTGAAATTCGGCCTCGACCCGCAGGAAGATGCCCTGAAGGCGGGCGGCAGGCCGGGCCAGCCCGGCTGGGGCGTCGACCCCGTGCGCGGCGCGCTGCACCTGGGCACGCAGCCGGACGGCCATTGCGAACACCTCGAAATGCAGGCGGGCCGCTACCAGGATTTTTACCAGGGCATGGCCGACGCCATCCGCCACGGCGCACCGGCGCCGGTGGCGGCCGAGGATGCGGCAGCGACGATACGCCTGATCGAACTGGCACTGCAAAGCGCCGCCGAAGGGCGCGTGCTCGCGGTCAGTTGATGACGAAGGCCAGCACCACGGCGCCCAGCGCCAGCAGGGCCAGGCCGCAGATGAACAGCAGCTCGCCCCACGATTCGTAGCGCAAGCGCGACTGGCCGGGGCGCAGCGACATGAACGAGAGCACGGCGCTGACGAGAAAGACGATGGCATCGACGGCGAGCAGCTTGTCGATGGCCACGCGCACTTCGCCGCGCGGCGCCAAATGCCCGATCGACAGGACCGTCATGCACACGCCGACCATCGTCGCCGACGTCGGCAGGATATGCGCCGACAAGCCCCGCGCCGACAAGTCCCGTTCGGGCGCCTTGCCGTCGCCAGGCATCAAGGCCGGCCCTGGTTCGTTCCCGCCGGCCAGACCAGCTCCACGCGCGCGGAACTGCCCGCCTTGATCTGCACCTTGCGTTCCAGCGTCTTGCCGGCCAGGGTGGCGCGCAGGCTGTAGCTGCCCGGCGCCAGTTTCGCCAGCAGGAAGGGGCCGCTGGCCGTCGTGTCCAACACCGGATTACCCTTGGCATCGCGTATTTCCAGCTTCACGTCGGAGGCAAATTCCGCCTTGCCTGCCGCCTGCACGGAAAACACGAGACTCAAGGGCCAATGCCGGCTGGCGCTCTTGATGGCCGTCGACTCATCGAGGCCGATGCCGCCGCTCAGGTACTCCACCGCCCCGCTCTTCTGCACGGGCGGCAGTGCACCGTCGGTTTGCGCCTGCGCCGCACTTCCCAGCAACAGCCCGGCGGCCAGCATCGCCGCCGCCAGGCCCAGGGTACCGCGTCTGTTTAATGCCATCTCACTCTCCTCATGTCGGTTGAATCAAGATAGGAAGCGCAGCTTAGGCCAGCCTTAGAACACGCTTAGCGCCGGCGCATGGCGTCGGCGATTTTCTGGTCCGTCTTGTACTGGCTCAGTGCATACACGGCCCAGATCGTGGCCGGCAGCCAGCCGATCACGGTGATTTGCAGGATCAGGCAAATGATGCCGGCGATCGGACGGCCGATCGTGAAAAAGGTCAGCCATGGGAGTAACAGGGCAATCAGCAAGCGCATCGTTCGTTCCTTGAGTATTCCCCTGTGCCGCGGGGACCGGGCCGGCATGCGCCGGCGGTAAATGCAGTTAATCCGATTATAACGATACCCGGCCCTCACGCCTGCACGGGTGCGAGCAGTTTTTCCATCCAGGCCAGGATGGCGGCAAAGATCGCCTCGCGGTTCACTTCATTGAAATTCTCGTGATAATTGGCCGGATAAAAATGATAGTCGAGCAAGCCATCGGGCACGCTGCGCAGCAGGCTTTCCGTGGCGCGGCTGTCGGCCAGCTTGTCGTCGCCCGCCACCACGGCGAACAGGGGGAAACGCCAGTCCGACAGGCCGCCCGCCAGCGCCTTTTGCGCCGACGTCAGCGCATGGGCAAACCGCACCGATGCCGCACTGGCGCGTATGCCGTCGCGCTCGTCCTGGAAATGGCGCGCGGTGATGGTTTGATCGTGCGTGAGCAGCATGGTCAGGTTGCCCAGCGGCACTTTCATCGTCGGAAAGCGCTGCGCCAGCCAGCCCGACAGCATCTGCAGCACCTTCGGCACGGGAATCGCATTCACGTAATACGGCGATGAGATCACAAATCCCTTGATGGCCGGGTCGCCCGCAAAGTGCCATAGCCCCAGGTGCGTGGCGATCAGGCCGCCCATGGAATGGCCCATGACGAACACGGGCACGCCCGGATACGTCAGCTTGACCCAAGCGAGGAACAGCTCCTCGTCGTCGAGGAAGGCATCGAACGAGGGGATGTCGACCTTGCGCTTGCCATCGTGGCCCACCATGTCGAAGCTGACGGTGGCGATGCCGTGCTGGCGGAAGTATAGCGCCGGCGTGACGTAGTCGCCCGCATGCGCCATGCCACCGTGGATCGCCAGGATCACGGCGCGGGGATGCTCCGGCTGCCAAATGTGGATGGGCCGCTCGACCTGGTCGCTGCACAGCAGGCTGGCCATCTTGTCTTCTGAAAAACGCATCGCTGCTCCTGTCATGCCCTGTCACGCCTTCAGATGATCGATCAACTGGCGCGCATACAGGGGTAATTCACTGAACTGGCGCACGCAGATCGTCAGATTGCGTACGGACCAGGGATCGGATAATTCCAGACAGCGCAGCGCCATCGTCTGCTGGCAGCGGCTGGCCGCCGCCAACGGCACCACGCTGATGCCCACGCCGCTGGCCACCATGCGGCACACGGCATCGAAGCTGCGCAGGCGCACGCGCACCTTCAAGGGGCGCCCCAGGCGCGCCGCATGCATGCCCAGGTACTGCTGCATCGCGCTGTCGTCGGCCAGGCCGATGAAATCGTGATCCAGCAGCGTGGAGAACGCGACGACGCCATCCTGTCCGAGCGCACGGTGATGCACGCCATCGGCCGCGGCGATGACGACCAGCCGGTCGGGGCGGAACAAAAACGTCTGCAAGCCGCGCATGTCGACCGAGTCGGACACGATGCCCATGTCGGCCAGCCCTTCCGAGACGGCCTTGACGATATCGTAACTGAGGCGCTCTTCCAGGTCGATGGTCAGGTTCGGATGGCGGTCGAGAAAAGCGCCTAGCGCCTCGGGCAAAAATTCGCTGAGCGCGGCCGTATTGCACAGCAGCCGCAACTGCCCTTTCAAGCCGCGCGCAAATTCGCCGAGTTCCCCGCGCATTTTCTCCATTTGCAGCAATACGAGGCGCGCGTGATGCAGCAGGGTCTGGCCCACGGGCGTCGGCTCCACGCCGCGCCGGCCGCGCAGCAGCAAGGGCATGCCCAGCATCTCTTCCATGCCGCGCACGCGCGCACTGCTGGAGGCCAATGCGAGATGGCTGCGCGCGGCGCCCGCCGTCAGGCTGCCCGCTTCCACGACGTTGACGAACAGCTGTAAATCGACCAGATCAAAGCGCATGACGGCTCCCCCTTTTCCCCATCTTACCAGCCTTCGTATTTTACTGAGGCTGACTCAAAATAATCCACCTTGGCGAAACCGCCCAGCACGCGCAGAATTCATGCAATTTACTGTGGAATAGAAAAAATGGAGACGTCATTCCTGCTGGCCGTCGGCGCCAGCTTCCTCGTCGCAGGCTTCGTCAAGGGCGTAGTCGGATTGGGTCTGCCGACGGTGGCCATGGGCACGCTCAGCCTCGTCATGCCGCCCGTGCAGGCGGCGGCCCTCTTGATCGTGCCGTCGATGGTGACGAATGTCTGGCAACTGGCGGCCGGCCCCGGGCTGCGCGCCCTGCTGCGGCGCCTGTGGCCCATGCTGGCGGCCGTCATGGCCGGTACCGTGGCGGGCGGCGCGCTGCTGCCGGCCGACAGCGGCGCCTGGGCCGTCGTCGCGCTGGGCGTGGCGCTGATGCTGTATGCGCTGGCGGGCCTGTTTTCGCTGCAGCTGCGCGTGCCGGCGCGGCACGAAGCGTGGCTGGGGCCATTGGCGGGCGCGGCGACGGGACTGGTGACGGCCGCCACAGGCGTATTCGTGATCCCCGCCGTGCCGTATCTGCAGGGACTGGGGCTGGCGCGCGATGCGCTGGTGCAGGCGCTGGGCCTGGCCTTTACGGCTTCGACCGTGGCGCTGGCGGCCAGCCTGGCCCTGCACGGCGACTTCAGCCTCGGCGCGGCCGGCGCATCCGCGTATGCGCTGCTGCCGGCGCTGGCCGGCATGCTGGCCGGTCAATGGCTGCGCGGGCGCATCGCGCAGCTGGTATTCAAGCGCTGCTTTTTTATCGGCCTGTTCGCCCTGGGCCTGCATGCGGCGGTCAAACCATGGCTGGCGTGATGCGAATAGACTGGCAAGGGGACAGCGCGCTGTGCGCGTGGATCGACGGCCAGCAGGTGGCCATGCTCGATTTCAGCCCCTGCGGCGGCGAGGTCACGCTCAACATGCTGTTCGTGAAACCGCCATTTCGCCATCGCGGCGTGGCCAGGGCATTGATGCGGGAAATCCAGCGGCGTTATGCGCAGGTGCGCTGGGTCAATCGAGGCCGAGAATGGACGCGACCGACAATTCGAGCTGCTCGACCAGTTCCGGCTGCATGAATTGATACTCGTCGGGGATATCGAGCACGTGGATGGTCTTGTGCTCGAGCAGGCGGCCAAACTGCGCGCGCAGGCGCGACTTGTGTTTCTCCTCCATCACGAAAATCACCTCGCACCAGGCCAGGTCATTCGCATTGACGGGATGGCGCGCGTTCGGACTGGTACCGCCCGAACGCACGGACAGGGCGGGATGGCGACGCCATACCCGCTCCGCCGTGGGACTGCGCCACTGGTTGCGGCTGCAAACGAAGAGGACGTTCAAGCGCGCCTGAGCCTCAGATGCCGTAGCGCGCGCGGTAGGCGGAGACAGCCTCTTTATGTTTCAGCAGTTCCGGATCGGCGCCCGCGCCGTTCAGGTAGCCGAACAAGTCGTCCAGGTTGCCGATCGAGATGACGGGGATGCCATACTGTTTCGACACTTCCTGCACCGCCGAACTTGGCGACAGCTGGCCGTCCGGGCCGGAACGCTCCATGCGGTCCAGGGCGATCAGCACGGCGCATGGCTCGGCGCCGGCGGCGCGGATCATGTCCACCGATTCGCGCACCGAGGTGCCGGCCGAGATCACATCGTCAATGATGACAACCTTGCCATGCAGCTTGGCGCCGACGATGGTGCCGCCTTCGCCGTGGTCCTTGGCTTCCTTGCGGTTGAAGGCGAACGAGGTATTGCGGCCCTTGCCGGCCAGCGCCACGGCGGTGGCCGACGCCAGGGTGATGCCCTTGTAGGCGGGGCCGAACAGCATGTCGAATTCCACGCCCGAGTCGAGCAGGGTCTGCGCATAGAACTGCGCCAGCTCGGCCAGGGTGGCGCCGTCATGGAACAGGCCCGCATTGAAGAAGTACGGCGATGATCGCCCGGCCTTGGTGGTGAACTCGCCAAACCGCAAGACTCCCTTGGATACTGAAAACGCGATAAACTGCTGGCGTAAATTATTCACATTAGCCTCATTTTTTAAAAGTGCCTGTATTTTAATCCGCGCGCAGCGGCGAGACAATCGCCATGCCGCGCCCGCCGGCCCCGTCCAGCGCCCTTTTCACTTTCGACCTATGCCAAAAATTATCTCCGCCAACCTGAACGGCATCCGTTCCGCCGCCAAAAAAGGCTTTTTCAACTGGATGGGCACGCAGACGGCCGATTTCATCTGCGTGCAGGAATTGAAGGCGCAGCTGCCCGACATGACGCCGGAATTCCTCAACCCGCACGGCTACCATGGCCATTTCCACTATGCCGAGAAAAAGGGTTACTCCGGCACAGGCGTGTACAGCAAGGTGGAACCGGACGCCGTGCATATCGGTTTCGGCAGCCCCGAATTCGATGCCGAAGGCCGCTACGTGCGCTGCGATTTTGGCAACCTGTCCGTCATTTCCGTGTACTGCCCCTCCGGCTCGTCCGGCCCGGAACGCCAGGAAGCCAAGTTCCGCTTCATGGAACTGTTCCTGCCGCACCTGCTGGAATTGAAGGCGCTGGGCCGCGAAGTGGTCATCTGCGGCGACTGGAACATCGCCCACCACGAAATCGACCTGAAGAACTGGAAGGGCAACAAGAAGAATTCCGGCTTCCTGCCCGAGGAACGCGCGTGGCTGACGCGCGTCTTCGACGAAGTGGGCTTCGTCGACGTGCACCGCGGCCTGGACAAGCGCGAAGACCAGTACACGTGGTGGAGCAACCGCGGACAAGCCTACGCGAAGAACGTGGGCTGGCGCATCGACTACCACGTCGCCACGCCAGGCATCGCGGCCCAGGCGCATACGGTCAGCGTCTACAAGGACGAGCGGTTTTCCGACCATGCGCCCTTGATCATCGATTACACGGTCAAGGGCTGATCTGATACGTCCGTGGTGGTGTCGGCTTACGCGCTGCGCGCTAACCCGACCTACGCTGAATCTGCCGTAGGTCGGATTAGGTCCGCAGGACCGTAATCCGACAGCATTGTTGGCACGTCAGTGATGGTGGCGGATTAAGCATGCCACGCCAGCATGCGCCGGCTTTCGAAATGGCGCGGCTCGCCGCTCAAAGGGTCCGTGAAATCGATGGCGCGCGCCAGCAGCTGCAAGGGTTGCGACATGTCGTCTTCCTTGCACGGCAGGGCCACAGGGTAAAACGCATCGTTGACGATGGGGATGCCCAGCGAGGCCAGGTGCACGCGCAGCTGGTGCTTGCGTCCCGTGTGCGGCTGCAGCCGGTACAAGGCCACATCGCCGCGCTCTTCGATCACATCGATGACGGTTTCCGAGTTCGGCTCGCCCGCTTCCTCGCGCATGAGGAAAAACTGCGCGCCCTCGACCATGCGGCTGCGGTATGTAAATGGAAAATCGCATCCCGCCAGCACGGGCGCCAGCGCCTCGTACGTCTTGCGCACCTCGCGGCGCTGGAACAGCGACTGGTAGGCGCCCCGGCTGGCGATCTGGCGCGAAAAAATCACCACGCCGGCCGTCTCGCGGTCGAGGCGGTGGATCGGCGTAAGGTCGGTGCTATCGAGCCGTTTCTTCAGGCGCGTCAGCAAGGTCTCCTGCACGAAGCGCCCGCCCGGCGTCATGGGCAGGAAGTGCGGCTTGTCGATGACGATCAAATGCTCATCCTGGAACAGGATCTCTTCGCGGAAGGGAATCGGCGTTTCCCGCTCCAGCTCGCGGTAGTAAAAAATGCGCATGCCGCGCTTGTATGCGCTGCCGGGCGTCAGCACGGCGCCGTCGCCATCGACCACTTCGCCGCGCGCCATGCGGTCCCGCCATTGCGCGGCGCTGATCTGCGGATAGCGCTCGACCAGGAAGGTGAGCATGTCCGGCCACTGCCCTTCCGGCAGCCACAGGTAGCTGGCTGCCACGCCGTCGCGCATGGGCAAGGGTGAGGCCGCGTGACGCTTCGGCATCCTAGCGCTGTGCGATGGCGTTGCTGCGGTACGGCGGCAAGGCGTCCACGCTGACGCCCTTGCTGCGCGCGTACAGGGGCAGTACTTGCGCCATGTGGCTGTTCATCTGCGAGATGCGGTCCTTGCCCGACGGGTGCGTCGAGAGGAATTCCGGCGGCGCGCCCTTGCTCACTGCCGCCATTTTCTGCCACAGGATGACGCCGGCGCGCGGGTCGAAACCGGCGCGCGCGGCCAGGTCCATGCCGATCAGGTCCGCTTCGCGCTCATCGTCGCGCGAAAACTTCAGCATCACGCCCTGCGCCGCCATATTCGTGGCGGTACTGGTGATGCTCGGATCGACGCCGAGCCAGGCCGACAGTCCGGCGCCGGCCAGCTTGGCGCCGACGGCGGCCAGGTTGCCCTTGCCCGCCTGCGCCTGCGAGTGTTCGCGCAAGGCGTGCGAAATCTCATGGCCCATGACGATGGCCACTTCGTCGTCGGTCAGATTGAGCTTGGTGATGATGCCGCTGTAAAAAGCAATCTGCCCGCCCGGCATGCAGAACGCATTGACCTGGTCGGAATTGAGCAGGTTGACCTGCCAGTTCCAGTCGGCCGCCGCCTCGTTCCAGCGCGTGGCGAACGGGATGATGCGCTGGGCGATGGCGCGCAGGCGCCTGACTTGCGGGTCGCTGTCGGGCACCAGCGCATTTTTTTCCTTCGCCTCGTTGACCAGCTGCGCATATTGCTGCTTCGATTGTGCATTGAAATCGGCGCCGCCGGCAAAGATGCGCGACGTCGACAGGGGACGCACCTTGATGCCGTCCTGGACCGTCGCCTGCTGGGCGTGGGCGGACAGAGGCGCCAGCGCGGTGGCCGCGCACAGGCTGGCCAGGATGGCGTAACGTTTAAGGGATATTGGTGCCATTGGCAGACCTCCATGGAGCAATTTTAGGCAGCATCATCATGGCCGGAAAGGCCAGGAAGAAGCACACGATGAAAAACGAGAACCAGCCCAGCTCGGCGACCAGAAAACCCACCGAGGCATTGATCAGGGTGCGCGGCACGGCGCTCAGGCTGGAAAACAAGGCATATTGCGTGGCCGTGTAACGCGGGTCCGTGGTGCGCGACAGGAACGCGACAAAGGCGGCCGCGCCCAGGCCCAGGCTGGCGAACGCTTCAAAACCGATCACGGCGCTGAGCAGCATCGTATTCGGCCCCACCTGCGCCAGCCAGGCGAATCCCAGAATCGCGATCGCCTGCAGCGCGCCAAACACCCACAGGCCCCGGTTGATGCCCAGCTTGAGCATCCACACGCCGCCGACCACGCCACCGGCCAGGCTGGCCCAGAAACCCGTGGTGTTGGCGGCCAGGCCGATCTGCGTCATGGAAAAACCCAGGTCCAGATAGAACTTCGTCGCCAGCGCCGTGGCCATGCTGTCGCCGATTTTGTAGAGTAATACGAAGGCGAGTATCCACATTGCGTTACGCCAACCATCGCGCGCGATGAATTCCTGGAATGGCAGAATGATCGCTTCGCGCATGGTCTTCGGCGGCGAGCCGTACACGGTCGGCTCCCTGATCAGCAGGGTGCACACGAGACCAGGCAGCATGAAGGCGGCCGTGATCCAAAAGACGGGCTGCCACGGCATGCGGTCGGCCAGGATCAGCGACAGCGCGCCCGGCACCATGCCCGCCACTTTATAGGCGTTGACGATGACGGCCGCGCCCAGGCCCTGCTCGTTGTCGGCAAGGATTTCGCGCCGGTAGGCGTCGATGACGATATCCTGGCTGGCCGACAGAAAAGCCACGCCGCCGGCGGCCGCCGCGATCAGGCCGATCTGCGTGAGCGGGTCCAGCATGCCCATGCCGCCGATGGAAAAGAACAGCGCCACTTGCGTGAGCGCCATCCAGCCGCGCCGGCGTCCCAGTCCCAGGATGCGGTAGCGGTCCATCAGGGGCGCCCACAGGAATTTCCAGATGTAGGGGAACTGCACCAGGGCGAACAGCCCCAGCGCCTTGACGTTCAAGCCCGACTTGGCCAGCCATGCCTGCAGCAGGTACAGCAGGATGAACAGAGGCAGGCCGGAACTGAAGCCCAGCACCAGCACGGCCAGCATGCGGCCATTGGCATAGGAACGCCAGCCAGGCGCCGGGCTTGTGCTCATCAATGCACCGCTTTTTTACGCAGGCGGAAGACGGCCAGGTCGCCACGCAGGTTCGGCAGCACGGAAACCATCTTGCCTTCGGCCAGGGCCACGCATTCGATCACTTCCAGGCCGCATTCCTCGGCCAGTTCGCGGAAGTCATTGATGGTGGCGCAGCGCACGTTGGGCGTGTCGTACCATTGGTAGGGCAGCGACTTCGACACGGGCATGCGGCCTTTCAGCAAGGCCACGCGGTGCGGCCAGTAGGCGAAGTTGGGGAACGAGACGATGGCTTCGGCACCGACGCGCACGATGTCGCGCAACAGCGGCTCGACCTGCTTCATCATCTGCAGCGACGACAGGCACAGCACCGTGTCGAAGCTGTTGTCGCCGAAAATGGCCAGGCCCTTTTCCATATCCTGCTGGATCACGTTCACGCCGCGCAGGGTGCTGGCCAGCACCTTGTCGTCGGCGATCTCGATGCCATAGCCGCTGCACTCCTTGTCGCTTTGCAGATACTGCAGCATCACGCCTTCGCCGCAGCCCACGTCCAGCACATGCGCGTTGTTCGGCACCCAGTGGGCGATGAAGGCCAGGTCGGGGCGCAGCGCGCTCAATTCGTCAAAAGTCATGCGGTCTCCTTGGCGCCCTGGCGGACGGCGGTGTTCTGTATTGCGGCGGGCAAGCCCGCGCCGATGTCGTTCCAAACCTGGCCATAATAGGCGCGCACCATGTTCATGTAGCGCGGATCTTCCAGCAGGAAGGCGTCGTGGCCGTGCGGCGCGTCGATTTCGGCATACGTGACCTGGCGGCGGTTGCACACGAGCGCTTCGACGATCTCGCGGCTGCGCTCGGGCGAAAAACGCCAGTCGGTGGAAAACGAGGCGAGGAAGAACTTGGCCTTGGTACCCGACAGGGCCTTGGCCAGGTCGCCGCCATGCGCGCGCGCCGGGTCGAAATAGTCGAGTGCCTTGGTGATCAATAAATACGTGTTCGCGTCGAAGTACTCGGAGAACTTGTCTCCCTGGTAGCGCAGATACGATTCGATCTCGAAGTCGATGCCGAAGCCGAATTTGTAGTCGCCCGTTTGCGCCGCGTCGCGCAGCTTGCGGCCGAATTTCTCGGCCATGTCGTCGTTCGACAGATACGTGATGTGGCCCACCATGCGCGCCACACGCAAGCCGTTCTTCGGTACCACGCCGTGCGCATAGAAGTCGCCGCCCCGGTAATCGGGGTCGGACAGGATGGCCTGGCGCGCCACGTCGTTGAAGGCGATGTTTTGCGCCGACAGCTTGGCCGTCGAGGCGATCACCACGCAGTGGCGCAGCCGCTCGGGGAACATGATGCTCCACGCCAGCGCCTGCATGCCGCCCAGCGATCCGCCCATCACGGCGGCGAACTGGGTGATGCCCAGTTCATCGGCCAGGCGCGCCTGGGCGCTGACCCAGTCTTCCACCGTCACGACGGGGAAGGAAGCGCCATACGGCTTGCCGGTGGCGGGATTGGTGTGCATGGGGCCCGTCGAGCCGAAGCAGGAGCCGAGATTGTTGACGCCGATGACGAAGAATTTGTCCGTGTCGAGCGGCTTGCCGGGACCGACCATATTGTCCCACCAGCCCGTGCTTTTCGGCTCGTCCGCGTAGACGCCGGCCACGTGGTGCGAAGCGTTCAGGGCGTGGCAGACCAGCACCGCGTTCGATTTGTCGGCGTTCAGGGTGCCGTAGGTTTCATACATCAACATATAGTCCCGCAGCGATGCGCCGCTTTGCAGCTGCAGGGGTTGCGCAAAATACATGGTTTGCGGCGAAACGATTCCAATGGATGACATGTGTGTCGGTTTATAAAAGGGAGGCGGCCCCACGGGCCATGGTCGATGCAGCACCGCGATGATAGGTGCTGCAACTTTAGCATCAGGACACCTCTTGCCGCGCGCGAGGTGCCCTGATGCCGATAAGGTGACAGTTTACATGAGCTGCAACTGTTGTACGGCTTCCGCGATCACATTTGGTTCCATCGACCGCATAATTTTGCGCATTTGTGGCGCGATCAGGCCCAGGTCGCTGTTGAGTATCTCTTGCTTGACCGCCAACAGCTGCGCCGGATGCATGGAAAACTCGCGCAAGCCCATGCCCAGCAGCAAGCGCGTAAGCTTCACGTCGCCCGCCATCTCGCCGCACACGGCCACGTCGATGCCCGCCTTGTGACCGGCCGCGATCGTCATGGAGATCAGCTGCAGCACGGCCGGATGCAGCGGATTGTACAAATGCGCCACTTCGTAATCGACGCGGTCGATGGCCAAGGTGTACTGGATCAGATCGTTCGTGCCGATCGACAGGAAATCCATGCGCTTGACAAACATGGGCAGCGCCAGCGCAGCGGCCGGAATCTCGATCATGGCACCCACTTCGACCTCGTCGTCGAACTTGACGCCCTCCTCGCGCAGGCTGGCCTTCGCTTGCGCGATCATGGCCAGCGACTGGTCGATCTCGAACGCATGCGCCAGCATGGGGATCAGGATGCGCACCTTGCCGAAGGCCGAGGCGCGCAAAATCGCCCGCAGCTGCGTCAGGAACAGCTGCGGCTCGGCCAGGCAGTAACGGATGGCGCGCAAGCCCAGGGCAGGATTCAAGGCCGTATGGTCGGACTGGTCGAGCGGCTTGTCGGCGCCGATGTCGAGCGTGCGGATGGTGACGACTTTTCCCTTCATCGACTGCACCGTGTTGCGGTAAGCCTCGAACTGCTCATCCTCGGTGGGAATCTTGTGGGCGCGGCCCATGAACAGGAATTCGGAGCGGAACAGGCCCACGCCGCTGGCGCCCGACTCCAGCGCAAACGCGCAATCCTCGGGCAATTCGATATTCGCCAGCAGGGTAACGGGCGTGCCGCACTTGGTGACGGCCGGCGTCTTTTTCAGCTTGCCCAGCTTCTTGCGCGCGCGCTGCATGGCCGTCTGGCGCTCGCGATACTGTTCCAGCACCAGCGCGCTGGGGTTGGCGATGACGACGCCGGCGTCGCCGTCGATGATCAGCCAGTCGTCCTGCTCGATCAGCATCGATGCCTGCGACATGCCGACGGCGGCGGGAATATCGAGGCTGCGCGCGACGATGGCCGTGTGCGAGTTCTGCCCGCCCACGTCGGTGATGAAACCGATGAAGGAGCGGTCGCGGAACTGCAGCATGTCGGCCGGAGAGATATCGTGGGCGACGACGATCATCTGCGCCATCAATTCGTCTTCGGCCGCGGCCTTGGGCAACAGCTGCTCCGTGCCCAGCAAGACTTTCAATACGCGCTCGGCCACCTGCTGGATGTCGGCCTTGCGTTCGCGCAGGTACGGGTCTTCGATTTCGTCGAACTGCGCCGACAATTCATCGATCTGCGTCAGCAGCGCCCATTCGGCGTTGTAGTGGCGCTTGCGGATGATGTCGAGCGGCGCTTCGGAAATCATCGGGTCGGAGAGGATCAGCGCATGCACGTCGATGAAGGCGCCCAGCTCCGTGGGCGCATCCTTGGGCAGCTCGTTCCACAGGGTTTGCAGTTCCTTGTGGACGGCGGCGATGGCGCTTTGCAGGCGCTGGACTTCGGCTTCGATCTGTTCCTGGGCGACCAGGTAATGTTTGACGTCAAGGGCGGCCGGCGCCAGCAGATGTGCGCGGCCGATGGCGATGCCGCGAGAAACCGGGATGCCGTGGAGCGTGAAAGATGCCATGGGTTGACCTGTCGGAATGCGGCTGCGGCTGCGTTCGGCGGGCATTACTCGCCTTCGCCAAACCTGTCATTAATCAGGGCGGTGAGCGCATCGACACATGCCTGCTCATCATCGCCCTCGGCTTCCAGGGTCACTTTCGCGCCCTTGCCGGCGGCCAGCATCATCACGCCCATGATGGACTTGGCGTTGATGCGGCGCGCGTTGCGGGTCAGCCAGACGTCGCTCTTGAACTTGGCGGCGAGCTGGGTAAATTTGGCGGAGGCGCGTGCGTGCAGTCCCAGCTTGTTGATGATTTCGAGTTCTTTTTGAATCATTTTTGTATGGTCTCTATCCCTGAATGCACTACGCTGATGACAATCTTGGCCTATAAAACCCGCCGCCTTCAGGGCGGCGGCCATCTACTTCCTTACTCGCCCACGCGAATGCGGTTATCGACGCGCACGGCGCCGCTTTGCGCACCGGCCAGCGCCATCTCCACCACCACGTCGAGCGTGTCGCGGCGATACGTGATGGCGCGCAGCAGCATCGGCAGGCTGATGCCGGCGATGACTTCCACCCGGCCCGCATCGGCCAGCTTGTTGCAGCAGTTCGACGGCGTGCCGCCCTTCACGTCGGTAATCACCAGCACGCCGGAGCCGTCGTCGAGGCGGCAGATGGCGTCCGACGCCAGCTTCTGCACCTCGGCCAGGTCCTGGTCGGCGACGACGTCGATGGCTTCAAACCGTTCCGTTGGCCCGCGAAACACATGCGCGCAGGCGGCGATGAAGGCCTGTCCCAGCGGTGCATGTGTCATGAGCAAAATCCCTACCATAGTCAGTCCACCTTCTAGCGCTGCTGCGCTTGCGCAACGCCATGCTCGACGGCATCGACAAACATGGCAGCCACATCAAAACCCGTCTGCTGCATGATTTCTTGGAAGCAAGTCGGGCTGGTGACATTGACTTCCGTCAGATAGTCGCCGATCACGTCCAATCCTACCAGCATCAGGCCACGCGCGGCCAGGATGGGGCCCAGCTTTTCTGCGATTTCCAGGTCGCGCGCCGTCAATGGCTGCGCCACGCCCGTGCCGCCAGCCGCCAGGTTGCCCCGTACTTCGCCCGCCTGCGGGATGCGCGCCAGCGAAAACGGCACCGGCTTGCCGCCGATGACGAGGATGCGCTTGTCGCCCTTGACGATGTCGGCGATGAAACGCTGCGCCATGATGGTCTGCGCGCCGTTCTCGCTCAAGGTCTCGATGATGGCGCCCAGATTCAGGCCATCGGCCTTGACGCGGAAGATGCCCGTGCCGCCCATGCCGTCGAGCGGCTTGAAGATGACGTCCTGGTGCTTGGCGTGGAAGGCGCGCAGACGCGCTTCATCCGACGTCACCAGGGTCGGCGACGTGAATTCGGAAAACTGGGCAATGGCCAGCTTTTCATTGTTGTCGCGGATGGCGGACGGCTTGTTGAAGACGTGCGCGCCCTGCTTTTCCGCCAGTTCCAGCAAATACGTGCCGTACACGTATTCCATGTCGAACGGCGGGTCCTTTCGCTCGATGATGGCGTCCAGGGCCGACAGGCGCACTTCCTCGGTCGAGATGACCTTGTACCAGTCGTGTTCGTCGCCGGTCAGCTCGATGTGGTTTACCCGTGCCGTGACGATGCCCTCTTCCAGCGCCATGTCCCTCTGTTCGAACGCGTACACGGCGTGGCCGCGCTTGGCCGCCTCGCGCATCATGGCGAAGGTGGAATCTTTGTAAGTCTTGAAGCCTGCCAGCGGGTCGGCAAGGAATGCAATTTTCATGGTGCGTCCAATCGGGGAGCCTGATAAGGAATGCTTGATTCTAGCCGAGATCGCCAGGCACAGTGGTCACCGCGCCCGGCAAGCCGCAGGGAGGGATCAATACACCTCGGGATTCGGATCCGTGCGCTCCATTTCCAGCGACGCGGCCAGCAAGGCCAGGCGCGCCACCACGCCATACACATAGAAGCGGTTCGGCGCGGCCGTGCCCGGCTTTGCCTTCAAATCCGGCACGGCATGCTGCTGGGCAAACGCCAGCGGCACGTACTGCGAGCCAGGCGCGTTCAGGTTCTGGTCGACACCCTTTTCCGCGTGCACGCGGTAGAAACCGCCCACCACGTAACGGTCGATCATGTAGACGACGGGTTCGGCCACGGCATCCTTGATGCTTTCAAAGGTCGGCACGCCTTCCTGGATGATGACGTCGGTGACCACTTTTCCGTCCTTGACGATGGACATCTTGTCGCGCTGCTTGCGCGACAGGTCGCGCACTTCGCTGGCGTCGCGCACCGTCATGATGCCCGTGCCATACGTGCCCGCATCGGGCTTGACGATGACAAACGGCTTTTCCTTGATGCCGTATTCCTTGTATTTCTTGCGGATCTTGGCCAGCAGCACGTCGACGCTGGCGGCCAGCGCGTCTTCGCCCTCGCCTTCCTGGAAGTTGACGTCGCTGCACTTGGCGTGGAAGGGGTTGAGCATCCACGGGTCGACATCGATCATCTTGCCGAATTTTTTCACCACTTCATCGTAGGCCGTGTAGTGGTTGCTCTTGCGGCGCAAGGCCCAGCCCGCGTGCAAGGGCGGCAGCAGGCTTTGCTCATGAATATTTTGCAAGATATCGGGGATGCCGTCCGACAAGTCGTTATTCAGCAGAATCGTGCACGGATCGAAATCCTTCAAGCCCAGGCGGCGGCCATTGTTCAGGCGCACGAGGGGCTCGATGACGAGCATGTTGCCATCTGGCAACGCCAAGGGTGTCGGCTGGGTGATGTCGGGCGACCACGAACCGAAGCGCACGTGCAGTCCCGTCTGGCGGAAGATTTGCATCAGGCGCGCCACGTTCTGCAGGTATTGCGGCGTGGTGTTGTGCAATTCCGGCACGATCAGCAGGTTGCGGGCATCGGGGCAATACTTGTCGATGGCGGCCATGGCCGCCTGCACGGACAGGGGCAGCATTTCCGTGGCCAGGTTATGGAAACCGCCAGGGAACAGATTGGTATCGACGGGCGCCAGCTTGTAGCCGGCGTTACGCAAGTCTACCGAGCAATAGAAGGGCGGCGTGTGCTCTTGCCACTCCATGCGAAACCAGCGCTCAATGGCCGGCGTCGCGGCCAGAATCTTTTTTTCGAGGTCGAGCAGCGGTCCGGTCAGGGCCGTGACGAGATGGGGAACCATAGTTACATCCTTAAATTATGTGCAGTATTCAAAAAAGCACACAGAACTGCCGACTATATTACCGTGTAAGTACCCCAAATCGGGGCAAAAGCCTTGTTTTAAAGACCTTTTCCATTCCCACAACGAAAAAAAGGCACCTCAATGAGGCGCCTTTTCCAGCCGGACATGCCGCGCCGGAGCGCTGGCATGCCAGATCCTTGCTATTTAGCCATGATATGCTTGCTCGCCATGGCTCGTGATATCGAGACCTTCGCGCTCTTCTTCTTCCGGTACGCGCAAGCCGATGACGATGTCGACCAGTTTATAGGCGACGAGGGAGACCAGGGCCGACCACAGGATGGTGGTGCCGACCGCTTGCGCCTGCACCCACACCTGGTGGCCGATCGAGTACGGGTCAGCCGACATCTTGTTCGTGACGTAATCGAAGATGCCCTGGCCGCCCAATTGTGGTGCAGCAAACACGCCCGTCAGCAAGGCGCCGAGGATGCCGCCCACGCCATGCACGCCGAACACGTCGAGCGAATCGTCGGCGCCGATCAGGCGTTTCAAGCCATTCACGCCCCACAGGCAGACGATACCTGCCAGCAAGCCGATGACCAGGCCGCCCATCGGGCCGACAAAGCCGGCCGCCGGGGTGATCGCCACCAGGCCGGCCACGGCGCCCGATGCGCCGCCGAGCATCGATGGCTTGCCTTTGCTGATCCATTCGCCAAATACCCACGACAGGGTGGCGGCGGCAGTCGCCAGCAAGGTGTTGACGAAGGCCAGGGCCGCCACGTCGCCCGCTTCCAGCGAGGAACCGGCATTGAAACCGAACCAGCCCACCCACAGCAGCGAGGCACCGATCATGGTCATCGTCAGCGAGTGCGGCGCCATCGATTCACGGCCGTAGCCGACGCGCTTGCCGATCATGATCGCGCCCACCAGGCCGGCGACGGCGGCATTGATGTGCACCACGGTGCCGCCGGCAAAGTCCAGCGCGCCTTTTTGCCAGATCCAGCCCGCTTTCAGGGCTTCGCTGGCCGAGGTGGCGGCGTTGGTGATCAGGTCAGGACCGGTCCAGAACCACACCATGTGGGCCGCTGGCAGGTAGGCAAACGTGAACCACAGCACGACGAAGGCCAGCACGGCGGCAAACTTGGCGCGCTCGGCGAAGGCGCCGACGATCAGTGCGCAGGTGATGGCGGCAAACGTGCCCTGGAAAGCCACGAAGACGAACTCGGGAATGACGACGCCCTTGCTGAAGGTGGCGGCGGCGGCAAACGTGCCCTTGGCCGGATCCCAGATACCGTTCAGGAACAGGCGGTCGAAGCCACCGAAGAAGGCGGTTTTTTCCGTGAAGGCGATCGAGTAGCCGTAGATACACCACAGCACGATGACCAGCGCGAACACCATGAACACTTGCATCAGCACCGACAGCATGTTCTTCGAGCGCACCAGGCCGCCATAGAACAGGGCCAGACCGGGGATGGTCATCAAGATCACCAGCAAGGTGGAAATCATCATGAAGCTGGTATCGCCCTTGTTGGCGACGGGCGCGGCGGCTGGCGCGGCAGCGGCCGGGGCCGGAGCGGCGGCAGGAGCAGCCGCTGCGTCAGGCACGGGCGTGACGGCGGGGGTGGCGACGGCCGCAGTCGTGGCCGCCTCCGTCTTGGCGGGGGCATCGGCAAAGCTCGGCGTGGCGACGCCAAACGCACACAGACAGGCTATCCCAGCGAGCAATTTTGTTATATTTTTACGCATCAATATTCCCCTTAGAGCGCTTCGTTGCCGGTTTCACCGGTACGGATGCGGATGACTTGTTCCAGGTTGTAGACGAAAATCTTGCCATCGCCGATTTTACCGGTACGCGCGGCGCCTTCGATCGCTTCGATGGCCTGGTCTACAATGGCGTCATCGACGGCCGCTTCAATCTTGGTTTTTGGCAGGAAATCAACGACATACTCGGCGCCACGGTAGAGTTCCGTGTGGCCTTTCTGACGGCCGAAACCTTTGACTTCGGTGACGGTAATGCCTTGCACATTGATAGCCGACAAGGCTTCGCGTACTTCGTCCAGTTTGAACGGTTTAATGATTGCAGTAATCATTTTCATGACAGTCTCGCTTAAAAGGTTTTGGATACGGTCAGCACGAGACCGGATTTCGCCAGATTCTTGCCATTCGGTGCCAGCGACGTGATGTTGGCTTTGACGTAGGCCAGCGCAACAGTTGCCATGCCGAAATCCTTGGTGACACCGAGCTTGTAATCGGTATAGCTGAGGGCATCGTTATGTTCGACCTTCTGGCGGCCCACATGCAGGTTCAGCAGATAGCCTTCGTACATATCGATATTCGCGCCCACATCAAGGTAGCCGCTGTTCTTGCTGTCAGGCACGCCAAACAGATTGGTCGTCGAGTGTGAATATTTGATGTAGGCCGGGCCATAGCCGAGCTGACCGTACAGCTCGAAGGTGTTCGCATTCGTGCTCAAGCCATTCGATGGATAGAAGTAATACAGGCCGCCCACGTCATAGGTGAAATCCTTGCTGATCTCGCCCCGCTTGCCGGCATAAATATCCCATTCCAGGTTCGTATCGCCGCCGCCGTCCTTGATCCATTTGATGCTCGACAACCAGGTTCCCACATACAGGCCCGTCGGATTGTGGGTGTAGTCGGCGCCGCCGCTGATGGCAGGGTCGAGACGGCTTTGCGACACACCACGGTAGCGGTAATCGCTGGTCAGCGCCACGTTGTAGCTCACCACGTTATCAGGTACGGCTTCGGCTGCAGCAGGCGCCGCCACTGCCTCCTGGGCCATGGCGCTGCCGCACAAAGCGGTCATGGCCAGTGTCAACGCTGCAGCTAAAGTCATGTTCTTGGACAAATTCTTCATGGCGATTCCCTTTTATTGAACTTTTAAAGCGGTTGAGGTTTAAAATCTTGGCTGGAGATCACAAAGCGTTCATACCTTCTTTAGCAGAATACGTGCCAGCTCTCTTGCCACCTTGACAGGTGCATTTCCGTCCATACATACCCTGCACACGGCCAGGAATGCGGATACGGACTGCTGAAGCACAATGAGTTGCCCAGTTTCGCACCAGATTAACGCCGCTGTGCACCGCAATGGTGCGATGCACAGGCCGCACCATAAAAGGACTGACCATGGACATGAATACCTTCTTTAACGACTTGCAGGGCAAGATCCACCAAGCCATCGAAAACTCGCCGGCCAAGGATATCGAGAAAAACGTGAAGTCGATGATGACCCAGGGCTTTGCCCGCCTCGATCTCGTCACGCGCGAGGAATTCGACATCCAGGCGCAAGTGCTGGCCAAGACCCGCGCCAAGCTCGACGCACTGGAATTGCGCCTGATCGAACTGGAAACGCTCCTGAACGAGCCCAAGGCCAAGGTGTAAGGTTCTAAGGTGCCGCCAGCCAGGCCCCGTTATTGACGGCCTTGCTGGCATACCTCAAGCCTGACGGCGCTTCAAACGCTAGACTGATCCTGCGCGCGCCCGCGCCACAGGGGGAGTCTGATGAGTTTGGCCGTCCTGAAAAGCCGCGCCCTGGCCGGCATGGAAGCGCCCGAGGTAAGTGTCGAAGTCCACCTTGCCAATGGCTTGCCCTCCTTTACCATAGTCGGCCTGCCGGATACGGAAGTGAAGGAATCGCGCGACCGCGTCCGTGCCGCGCTGCAAAACTGCGGCTTCGACATGCCGGCGCGGCGCATCACGGCCAACCTGGCGCCGGCGGACCTGCCCAAGGAATCGGGCCGCTTCGATCTGCCCATTGCGCTGGGCATCCTGGCCGCCTCCGGCCAGTTGCCAGGCGACCAATTACACCACTATGAATTCGCCGGCGAACTTTCGCTGTCGGGCCAGTTGCGCCCCATCCGCGGCGCGCTGGCCATGACCTTTGCCATGCAGCGCAGCGGGGCGGGCGCGCCACGCGCCTTCATCCTGCCGCAGGCGAACGCGGACGAGGCGGCGCTGGTCCGCGATGCCTGCATCTATCCCGCCCACAGCCTGCTCGAAGTCTGCGCGCATTTTGCCGCGCACGCCAGCCACACGGCCCTGCAGCGCCACGAGCCCATGCTGGCAGCGCACGCTCTGGCCTATCCCGACTTTGCCGACGTGCAAGGGCAGCAGCAGGCGCGGCGGGCGCTGGAAGTGGCTGCCGCGGGTGGGCACAATGTCCTGATGGTGGGACCGCCGGGCGCGGGCAAGACCATGCTGGCCAGCCGCTTCCCCGGCGTGCTGCCGCCCATGAGCGACGAGGAAGCGCTGGAATCGGCTGCCGTGCATTCGCTGGGTGGCCACTTCAAGGTGGAACACTGGAAACGCCGCCCCTATCGCGCCCCGCACCAGACGGCGTCCGGCGTGGCCCTGGTGGGCGGCGGCAACGTGCCGCGCCCGGGAGAAATCTCGCTGGCCCACTGCGGCGTGCTGTTTCTCGATGAAATCGCCGAATTCCAGCGCCGGGTGCTCGATGTGCTGCGCCAGCCCATGGAATCGGGCGTCATCAGCATTTCGCGCGCGGCCCGCCAGGCCGAGTTTCCGGCCCGCTTCCAGCTGATCGCCGCCATGAATCCCTGCCCGTGCGGCTATCTGGGGCACGCTTCCGGCCGGTGCCGCTGTACGCCGGACGCCGTGCTCCGTTATCACAGCCGCCTGTCCGGCCCGCTGCTCGACCGTATCGACCTGCAGATCGAAGTGGCCGCCATACCGCCGGCGGCGCTGGGCCGGCACGCCGGCGCCGGCGAAAGCACGCAGGCCATCGCCAGGAGGGTCGCAGCAGCCTTTGCCTTGCAGCTGGCACGCCAGGGAAAAGCGAACCAGCGCCTGAACAGTACGGAAATCGAACAGCATTGCCGCCTGGAAGCCCATGGCGAACAGCTGCTGCAAGGCGCCATGGCGCGCCTGCACTGGTCCGCGCGCACCTATCACCGGGTACTGCGCGTGGCGCGCAGCATCGCGGACCTGGCGGGCAGCCCCGGCATCACGCAGCCGCACGTCGCCGAAGCGATCCAGTACCGGCGCGTGCTGCGGGAAATATAGGGCGGCCGGTGAGCACCGCACGTGCGCGATTGCGCGCGATTGGCGGCGCTGCTACCATCTGCTGATGAAAAAACCATCACTTGCCCTCTTTCTCGCTACGCTCGCGGTCGCCAGCGTCTTGTCCGCCTGCAGTCCGAAATTCGACTGGCGCGACTATCGCAGCCCCGACGCCCAGTTCACGGCCCTGTTTCCAGGCAAGCCAGCCGTGCTGACACGCGAGATCGATCTCGATGGCAAGAAAGTCAGCCTGACCATGACGGCGAGCGAAGTCGATGGCAATACCTTCGCCATCGGCAGCGCCGTGCTCGACAGCGCCGAACAGGCGCAAGCGGCCTTGCCCGCCATGCAGGCAGCCCTGTTAAAAAATATCAACGGCACCGTGCGCAGCGAAAAATCGGCATCGGCGGCCAGCAGCACGGCGGCCGGCACGAACCAGCGCAGTTCGCTCAGCATCGAGGCCAGGGGTACGCAGCAAGGCAAGCCTGTCTTGCTGGTCGGCCGTTTCGTGGCGCAGGATAAACGGATTTTCCAGATCATCATCCTCGGTGAAGAAAGCAAGCTGTCGCGTGACACCATCGATACCTTCATGGACTCGGTGAAACTGGATTGAGACTTAACGATCGCTTAAACGGGTGCTTTCACGGTAAGCAAGCTCTTGTAAATGCGTGCGTTGTCCAACAGATGGCCCTATCCGGCTTGCAAATGTGCAATCCGGGCAATCGGACGGCCTGTGCGAGATTTCAAGTCGTGATATTGTTTCGACACTAACAACAAGTTTCAGAAAGCGCTTATGTTGATCTCATTCAAATCCAAATCCTCCCCAGAAGTGCTGATGTACCAGGAACATGCCCAGCGCATCCTCGACATCCTGCACAAGAACCCCACGCGCGGCGTCATCACGCCAGCGGAAGCGGGCGATGCCCTGGCCCTGCTGGAAAAAGAAGTCGCGGAAAGCAAACTGCATCCGGAAAATGACGTCGAACACGATGCGCATACGCCGGAAACGCTGGAAGATGGCGAGTCGGGCGCCCATGCGCGCGCGCAAAAAGTGCATTTCTCGCAGCGCGCCTACCCCTTGATGGAAATGCTGCGCTCGGCCAAGGCGGAAAATGAAAGCATCACCTGGGGCATCTAGTCCGATGAATGCTGCAGACGAAAAAAAAACCCCGCACCTAGCGGGGTTTTTTATATAACAAGCCTGACGATAACCTACTTTCACACTGGTTGCAGCACTATCATCGGCGCAAAGTTGTTTCACGGTCCTGTTCGGGATGGGAAGGGGTGGTACCAACTTGCTATGGTCATCAGGCATAACTTTTTCGACAGCCTGCTCCCAACGGGGCAGCAAACCATCTGATCTGAGGAGGCGAATTATATACGAATTTGCCTGAAGATGCGACTAAAAGTGGGCTTTTATCGCGACAAAACCCCCGGACGAAAAAAAACCCGCCAATTGCTTGACGGGTTTTTTTCTTACTGCGAATAACAAGCCTGACGATAACCTACTTTCACACTGGTTGCAGCACTATCATCGGCGCAAAGTTGTTTCACGGTCCTGTTCGGGATGGGAAGGGGTGGGACCAACTTGCTATGG